>Ga0302322_100001095_pt1 | contig 21970 bp, 21 predicted proteins | sample Fen_T0_2_FD_203757 | JGI IMG/M metagenome (GOLD analysis project Ga0302322, IMG submission 203757) | Peat permafrost microbial communities from Stordalen Mire near Abisko, Sweden - Fen_T0_2 | ecosystem: Environmental > Terrestrial > Soil > Wetlands > Permafrost | place: Sweden: Abisko...
GTGCTCTTCCGATCTCGTCGACCGGCATTCCCAACAAGAAACTCTTCATGTGGGCGTTTCTCGCTTCGGACTGCATGTTCTTTGGAGCGCTCATCTCGACTCACTTGATCTACCGCCTGCATCCGCCGCCCGGATCGCCCGTCGTCAACAAAGTCTTCAGCATTGAGCTTACCTCGTTCTCGACGTTCATCCTCCTCATGTCGTCGCTGCTCATGGCACTCGCCGTCAATGCGATTCAAAAAGGTCTTGTACGGAGCACGCGTCATCATCTCCTCGGGACAATTTTCTTCGGTCTAATCTTTCTCGGATGCCAGGTTTTTGAGTTCACTCACTTTGTCGAAGAAAAGCATATCACTCTTTCGAACAGTATATTCGGATCAACCTTCTACACTCTCACCGGCACTCACGGCTGCCACGTGGCAATCGGTGTACTCTGGCTGATCCTCATGTACATCCGCTCATTCAAGCCAGCCGACGCTGATGCAGGTCGCCCTTGGATTGCCCGGGCGTTTCTGCACGTCCTCGTGTTTGCCGTCACCATTGTCGCTGGTATGGCCAGTGTTCTCGGTCTGATCCACACTCTGCAAGCCCACGAATCGCTCGGAGAATTCGCGCACACTCACGTCGCAGTCCTGCTCGTAACCATAGCCGGTCTCGCGGGCCTATCTTTCCTCGGAACCTCCAAAGCTGCCGTCGAATTCAGCGAAGCCAACGCCATCGACGTAGAATCGATGGGCCTCTACTGGCATTTTGTTGATATTGTCTGGATCGTCATTTTCACCGCCGTCTACCTGATCGAATTCCTTTAAGCCAATGCCATGAGCACGCCCACAGCCACACCCGTCAATGAGTTAGATCCTGCGCACAGCAAATTCCATACCTTCGTTCAAATCGCCATGGTGCTCTCAGTGATCACCGGCGTGGAGATCGTGCTTGTTTACCTTCCTTTTGCCAGATGGCTGCTCCTCTCCACGCTCATCATCCTCTCGGCCGTTAAGTTTCTCTTCGTGATTTTTGTCTTCATGCATCTAAAATGGGACAAGTTTTTCTGTACGATTTTATTTTTCATTGGCTTGGTGCTGGCGCTAGGAACTGTCGCCGCACTTATCGCTCTCTTCGGCTCGGAAGCGAGCGCACCGCTCACAACTCAAATTGCACCTACGCTCAGTTCCTGGTTCGCATAAATACTTGAGTTGCCTCATCTCTTTTCGCCTTAGCGTGAGTTTACTTCAGTGCTCCTCGCTCTTACACAGGCGTAAAGAATCTCAGCGTTTAAGGTGAAACCGAACGCTTCCTCGTTAACCTTTACGCATGATCGACTGGCGCCATTGGCATAATGAACCCCACTTGATTGGTGGGCTCATTTTGAGCGGCTGGTTGTACGCCCTCCTGACTGGACCACTCCGCGTACGACTTGCTCCGGGCAGTTCGTATCCGCGCCGCCACGCCATCCGCTTCTATTCTTCGCTTCTCGTCTTCTATCTGGCAGTAGGTTCGCCTCTCGATCAAATTGGTGAACGCTTTCTTCTGAGCGCCCACATGATCCAGCATCAATTACTGATTTACGTCTCTGCGGTGCTGTTTCTTCTCGGACTCCCGGTATGGGTGATCCAGCTCGTTACGCTCCGCAGGCACTTACGCCCGCTGCTTCGCTTGCTGAGTCATCCCGTTATTTGCGGGTTGATCTACACGCTTGTGCTCTCGGTGTGGCATGCGCCAGCGCTTTATGATACTGCTTTGCGCAACAAAAACATCCACGTGCTTGAGCACCTAATGTTTTTTGGCGCCGCGCTTTTCTATTGGTGGCCCATCCTAAGTCCATCCCCCGAGTATCCGCCGCTTGGTTACGCTGGCCGGATCATATATCTCTTCGCTGTCACAATTGGCATGACCCCGATCTTCGCGTTTATCGCGTTTTCCGACAACGTGCTTTATTCGACCTACGAATATGCCCCGCGTCTCGTCGCTCAACTCAGCCCGATGGAAGACCAACTTCTCGGAGCCGCGATTATGAAAATCGGCAGCATCAGCATTACCCTGCTCTTCATGGCTATCGCATTCTACCGCTGGTACCAGAAAAACAACCCCATCCTATCGGAAGATATAACGCTCACAACTTCCGTGACGGAAAAACATTCCCGTGTCTGAAATTCCAACTGACTTTAGTGCAGCCCTTGTAAAGGCCAGGCTCAGCGAATTCTTCGACGGATGCACTGTGGCGCACCAACGAGAATACTTGAAGTGGATCGAAGAAGCGAAACGCCCTGAAACGAGAAACGCCCGCATCGCACGAGCAGTTTCAATGATCTCCATCAAGCGTGCAAAAGAAGCAGCCCACGCTACAAAATAACGTGCACTATTTTTTTGCCGGCGATTTTTGCAGCTGGGAAATATCTTTTTCCGCATTCGCAAGTTTTACCTGCAGGTCAGCTATTTGTTTATTAGCTTCTGCCAATTGAGACTGAACGTCAGCAGCGTCGCTCTTAGCTTTTGTAAGTTCAGTCTGCATCACCGTATTTTGGGCGCGAGCAGCCTCGACCTCTCCCTGGCGCTTGATCGCGGCGACCTTAGCTTCCTCCATTTGCGTCCGGAAACCAGCAGCCGTGCTCCTCTCCTGATCCAGCTGAGCTTGGACCTTAGCAGCGTCGGATTTCGTTTTGCTCAATTCCGACTTCAACTCAGCTGACTCGGCTTTGGTCTGGTCCATTTGTTTCTGAGTTTCGGCCGTCGTTGCCTTGGCCAAATCCACCTGTGCCTGCAAAAGACCTCTGCCGTTCTTAATCTGATCCAACTGGCTTCGTTCTTCCTCAACAGTGAAGCCCAGATCCTTCGTCTTGTTCCAAAGTATCACTACGGTAATCACAAGAGCGATGGAAAGCACTGCGAACGCAACGGCCCAACGTGATTTCTTCGCCTGCCTAGCGATGAGTCCCACATCAATCTCGTCTTCGAGGCTGGACTCAGGGGCTTGATCTTCTGTTTTCGCTGCGGCTGATGCAGCCGCTTTCTCCGACTTTATGGACGACGGCGAATCGCGGTTCGGAGCAGGAATAGGGACGTCGGCCATAGTAGCGAACATTACATCCAGTCCGAACCAAGCGGTATAGGGAATTCTCCGATCTTGAAGATCGGATCAACCGTCAGGCCAGCATAGAAAATAAACAGCGGCTAGTGCCTAGCTACCTGTTAGTCGTTTCACCATACGTTGGCGTGAGAAGACCTGATTTGTCATGGCCTACCTTGGTTCAGACCTTTGTTATCTTCAGTGCCTTGGTCTGGTTGATTATCCGTATTTCTCCGATTTCTCTCTGAAGAATGCTGGTCGTTAGTATCTCGCCGTTCCTCGTGAGAATCCGATTGCTCGTGTTTTTTCACCTCAGGAATCTTCGGTTCAACCTCTCGGTGCTCGGGATGCTCGCGCCTGCCATCTTGATTTCTTTCCGTGTGAGGGCTCTGCCAAGTTCTCGGATATTGCCTAATCACATCGTTATGGTGCCTCTCTGGCGCGTCGTGAAAATCCATCCGTACCGACGGTGACACACGCAGTACGTCCGCCGACACACCTCGCGGTTCTGAACGCCGGACCCAAGTGTTCCCCTCGCGATAAATAAATTCGTGCCGACTTTGGCTATAGTAAGTTTCATAGCCCGGATAATAATAGTAGTCGTCCTGAAGGACAACCGGGCCTCGTGCTGGCTCTTGATATCCGCCTTCTTCGATCATACAACCAGCATATATCGCCACGATAGTCAGGCATGCGATGGTGCCAGCTTTGCGTTGAAAGTTTGCCATTTTTAATCCTAACCATGCAGAGGCGTTGCCGCTATGGGGCGAGAGCCTGCGGGGGCACTCGGACAATGTCTCATCGGTTTAGGAGAACATCGACGAGACACCGGTGCGCATCATCTTTGTCTTTAGCTGCAAAAGCGACCGGCAACGCAAAAAGCGCAAGGCAGGATGCGGCGGCGACCAATGTTCGAGTCTTTGATGTATTCATGAGAATTATTTTTTGAGGTAATCTTATCGCTCGAGTTCGGTTTAGTAGCCATGCGGTTTACGTCAGTTCCAGTTACTAGAAATGTCAGTCGGATTGAACGTACTCGGCCTGGGTGGATATTCCGAAAAACCCCATCGAATCAGTCGGGTCTTTTTCCCCTATTTGCACTGCCTGATCCGGAAAGCGGTCCGTCTTCAGACTAGATAAACTTTCACTAGCATCGGTTATAGAGAATAAAAAAGGCGATACTAATTGGTTGTATCAGTGCGCTAAAATGATGAGTTGCCTTGATGCACCGCTAAGATCGTTCACGGCAAAAAATGCTTCGACTGAGGCAAAATTTGCGGCGGAAACCGAATCGCTTGTCCGCGTTCGGTCCATAAGCTTGCTCCGAAAAGTTCGTAGCCATCCCCGCAAATAAACACGGCATGAAAAACATCCCCGTTCTACACGTGTGCGAGACCAGTCTCGCCGCGGCCTATGAAAAGGCCCTTGTTTCGCTCCACGAAAATGGAGTCCGCTTCAAAACCCAATATGACAAGCCTGGTGATCCGCAGAGCCTCGACTGCACGTTGAACCTCACCGTCCTCGATCCGCTCTCCGAGCCGATGATCCACAAGGCGTTTCCCGGCGGCATCGAAGATTTGCGCGAGTACGTGATGGAGCTCGGTGGCGCGAAAGACCACTGGGTGAAAAATATGAACGACCCGGCTGACACGCGTTGGGAGTACACATACCACGGACGTCTCGCCACGTATGGCAGCTGGCAAGAGAAGAAAGACGGCAAGCAGATCCGCGCAGGCGGCTTCAGCATCAATCAAGTCGAGTCTGTGATCGCCAAACTGGTGAAGCAGCCCTTCACGCGTCAGGCTCAGATGATCACATGGATGCCGAACATTGACCTAGAGTGTTATGATCCGCCGTGTCTGCAGTCGCTCTGGTATCGCTTAATGGAAGACGAGACGGACGGCGTTTCCTGGCTCAACTGCAACATCCGTTTCCGCAGCAACGATGCCTGGGGCGCGAGCTTCATGAACATGTTCGGTTTTATCGTGTTCAGCCGTGACGTCATTGCTGCCGAGATTTCCAAACGCACCGGCAAAACGGTGAAGCTCGGTCGCCTCAACTGGCAGGCCGACTCGTATCACATTTACGGCAAAGATATCGCCGACGCAAAGAGGCGCCTCTTCGATCGCCTAGGTCAAGGCACCCTAGCCGACCGCACCTACGAATTCACCGATCCTTCAATTCAGGAAATGTACACAGAAGCCGAAGCGGCAGTTCGTGAAAAAATCGCCGACTACGACCGCAATCACTAATTGGTTTTAATAAAAGGGCGTGCGACGAATCGCACGCCCTCGTGGTCACGCGTCAACTAAATCGTTTTACGGCAGAATGTAGAAGCCGGTTTCGATATGGTTCCAGTTATGACCTCCGGACTGGCTTCCGACAATGGCCCTGTCTGAAGCAACCAGTTGTACAACATAGCCGCAGGGCTTCATCGCGACTGGACTATGGAGGTTAAGTTCCCAGGCCGCACCAGGCGCTCCCGGGGTCTGACTAGTCGATGTCCACACCGTCGTGGGCTGGTTCGACGGAATAGCCACGGTGTTTGGCAACGTGGCGAGACTGAACCCACCGAAGTACAAATCGCGCGCCACAAAGTGGCCGAGAATTGTGTCGATTTTATCGAACCCTTTGCAATCGCCACCGTTGTCAATATGAAGATCAACTTTAGGTGCCGTATTACGGAGCTGAATACGATACCACGGCGTGATGCCAAGTATGCCGTACATGTTGTCGGCAATCTCAAGTTGCACTTCCCACATATCATCACCGGATGAAGACCAGACACCGAGGGTGAAATTCTCCATGTACAACGCCGGATTGCGGTAGTTGAAGAATCCATATCCAGGATCAGCTGGATTGGTCGAATCAGGCACCTGCGTGTCGTAGCCTGGCGTCCAGCGCGTGATGTTAAACGGCGTGAGCAAGGTGACGATGTTCGCTGGATTGGAAACCTGCCGGGCACGGATACGGTACTTGTAACCAAAAAACCATTGTCCATGTACCAAGATTGAACCGCCAAATGGACAATCTCGGTTCAGGCCCCAGGCGTCAGCAGGAGCATCGTTATACCAGAATTTAGCCGGGATGGCGCCAAACCAGGTCGTCATGCCGTCACCCGCTGTGTCGATGTTTTCGATCGGAATGCCGCCGAGAGCACGGATGACGGCAGTGGGCTGGCCGATGGGAGTACCAGGTTTGATTTGGACGTGAGCGTCGATTCGATTACCCCAATATTTTAGCTCGTCCGGATTGGTTGTAGACGGTGGCGTGCTCCAGGAGAGTACGGCACGCACGCGGGCAATTTTTGGTTTTTCGCAAGGACGACGTACGGCCGAGAGATCAACAGGCAGAATCGCTGCGTAGTGCAGACCACCATTCGGCATCGGGACAAAGTCGTGAACATTGAACGCTACCGTACCAGCATAGGACCACTGACAGGTATCGTCCCAATCGACCCAGAACGCGACGTACTCCTGGCTGCCAGGATCGCAAAGTTGCCCAGAGTACCCAGAGGGCTTTTTGATTTCCACGGTGGCGACGAGCCACTCGCGGTTATAATCAAGTCCCAGGCATCGCAACTCTTCGAAGCTAACATCAGCTTTGGTCTGATCGAGGGCCTTGATGGCTTCTTGCCAATTGAGGCCAAGCTTTTGCCAGGAGGAGATATTGGCGCTAATCGCTGTTTGATCAATGCCACCGGCCGTCAATGCGCTCTGCAGATGTTGAAAAGCGAAACGATGTGGTTCGACCGCGAACTTAGCTGTGGAGGCACGAGCACCTTTTTCGGAAGGGTCGCCATAAAGCTTAACCAAAGTCTCGAGCGGCATAACGTCTGGCGCTGGATCTGGCAAAGGGATCGGTATGAGCTGGATTTCCTCGAACAGCGGCGGAACTTTTATCGGCTTACCGAGCGTAGCGCTAATATCGTCATAGATGTCTTTAATGTACGGCTTTCTCGGTTTGATTTGTACGTGCCGATCGAGAACATTACCCCAGACCGGCGGCCAATTCGGTGTATTGGCAGGCGGCGGTGTTTCCCACGAGAGGATCGCGCGCGCCAGCGGAAGGACGGGCGTCTTGCAGGTGTTGCGCTTAGGATCGACTTGCAGGGTGACGACATACACCAATGGTTTCGTGGAATGCTCTGAGCAATCCACCGAATTGGGAATATCGTGAGCACTAAACGAACTAATTCCTAGGTCTTGCCAACCTGCACCAGTTCCATAATCAATATAGAAGCGCACATACTCAGTAGAACCCGCGTGGCAAAGGGTTCCTCTGTAGCCGGTAGGGCGTTTGATATGGATCGTCGCTTCGATTAAGTCACGATCCTGTTGATAGCCTACGCAGTGTATCTGCTCATAGGAGGTGTCACTCGCGATGACTTTGACCGGTTTAAACTCACTCGTTTGGAGGTTTCCAAAATAGTTAGGGTTCGAAGCGAGCAAGTGTTTGAAGTTTTCGCGCTCGTGTTCAATTTTGAGATGCGAGGCGGCGCTGTCTGACTCTGTTTTCATGGTGTGATACTTTTATTGCGGGAGAAGGATGACCACGCCGGGCTGGAGGCCTCGCGCTGGATGCAAGCCGAGGTCACAGGTGATTGTAGTAGCCTTGTCATAAAGCGTCGCGTAAACGCGCGCTGCGGCGGAGACTCCGAGCGAAGGAGCGGTCGAAGATACGGCGGAAAACAGGATTATAATAACCGCTAATTATCAGTATTAGAATCCTACTCTCATTCTTTAGTTATGAAAAATCCGGCCGCTGTTACACTTTTTGATCAAAAACGTATGCAAAGGTATGGCATGTGGATGGGAGTCAGTTTGGGATTCCTTCAGTCGCTAAGTATTCCGCACGCTTGGATAGAAATGCGGCGATGTTTCAAAATAAGAATTCCAAACACCAAACCTCTGTACAGTGTCTGTCTTAGGAGAAAATCTTTGTGGCCGCCCCTTCCACTCAATCTGGTCAGAATTCTCATGCACGTTTCGCCGCGACACGTTGGACGGTTGTACTCTCGGCTCAAGCCAAGGAAACGCCCCAAGCGAGTCGCGCGCTTGAGACCCTCTGCCAAATGTATTGGTCCCCACTCTACGCCTTTGCGCGACGCCAAGGTTTCACGCTCCATGACGCACAGGATCACACCCAGGGTTTTTTCGCACGCCTGCTGCAAAAAGATTTTCTGCGCTCCGTCGCACCCGAAAAAGGACGTTTCCGCACGTTTCTACTCGTCGCCTTTAAACGTTTTCTGGCGAACGCTCGAGAGCACGCCTGCGCCCAACGTCGTGGCAGCGGCGAAACTCCGCTCTCTCTCGATGTTGAGGCAGCGGAAAATCTTTACCGCGCCGAACCACTCGATAATCTCTCTGCCGACGTAATCTACGAACGACGTTGGGCGCTGACGTTACTCGACCAAACAATGAATCGCTTGCGCCAGGAATTCATGACCGCTGGTAAAGGCGACGACTTTGAACAACTCAAAGTTTTTCTTACCGTCCCCAAAAGCGAAGCAAACTACGAAGCTGCAGCCGCCGCGCTTGGCCTCAGCACTGGTTCTACACGAGTCGCAGCCCATCGTATTCGCCGCCGCTATCGTGAGGTATTTCGCGATGAGATTGCCCAAACCGTCAGTAATCCAAACGAGATCGACGACGAGGTCACACACCTACTTTCCGTCTTGGGCTAAAATATTTTTCAGGATCCGTGTAACAAATCGATCGTTCTCCTGATTAGGAGGTGATGAACAACATGCCGATATCCTCTCGCTGCCCGCAATGCGGAGCCGAAGTATCGGCCAATGCCCTCCAAGGGTTATGCCCACGTTGCTTGCTGGCAATGAACCTAGCGGCTGAAACTCAAAGCACCACGCAAGCTAACGCCGCCCAACCTAGCCCGCAGTCTCTTCAAGAAGTCGCACGCCTCTTCCCGCAGCTGGAGATTTTGCGCCTCATCGGCCAAGGCGGCATGGGTTTAGTTTATCAAGCACGCCAGTCGGCACTCGATCGGTTCGTCGCGCTCAAAATCCTCACCCCGCCCGCAACCGACGTGCATGGATTTGCCGAACGCTTTAGTCGCGAAGCAAAAGCCCTCGCGCGACTCAGTCATGCTAATATCGTCACTGTGCATGACTTTGGCGAACGCGAGGGGCACTACTTTCTACTCATGGAGTTCGTCGACGGCGTGAATCTACGCGAACTTCTCCAACAGAAAACCATCACCTCAGCCCAGTCTCTCGCGATCGTGCCAAAGATCTGCGAAGCGCTGCAATTCGCCCACGAGCAAGGCATCGTCCATCGCGATATCAAGCCGGAGAACATTCTGCTCGATCGCCGCGGCCAGGTGAAAATCGCCGATTTCGGCATCGCCAAAATCCTTAATCCTAACGTCCCCGCTACCTACCTCACCGGAGCCCAAGAACGCATCGGCACGCCACACTACATGGCCCCCGAACAGGTAGAAAGTTCTAAAACAGTCGATCATCGCGCCGACATCTATTCACTCGGCGTCGTCTTTTACGAACTTCTAACGGGCGAACTACCCCTCGGCCGTTTCGCTCCACCTTCGCAAAAAGTTCAGATCGACGTCCGGCTCGATGAAGTGGTGTTACGCGCTCTCGAAAAAGAACCTGCCCTACGCTATCAGCATGCTTCCGAAGTGAAAACGCGGGTGGACACGATTGTCGCCACACCCAACACAACCACTCAAACCAAGCGCTCAGCCTCAAAGCGTTGGCCCTGGATAGCTGCCACCATCACGCTCGGACTCTCCGCCATTGGCGCGACCCTTTTGCTGGTGAAAGGGCCTGGACTAGCGCCCTTTGCTACCGGCGAAGCCGTAGCCCTCGAACATGCCCGGCCTGTCGTTGTCCACACCTGGCCTGTATCGGGAGCCACGGAGATCGAGCCCGGCGTGCTCGAAGTTAGCGTCACCTTCAGCAAACCGATGACGCCCGATTCCTACACGTTGAACCAGACCTGGCCGGGTTCACTCCCGGAGTCCCTAGACGCACCTCGTTTCAGCGCGGATCACCGAACTTGCGTCCTAAGAATATCGGCCAAACCAGGAAAAATCTACGGCTACATGCTCAACACCGGCGGTAGGTATAACAATTTCAAGGACGAGGCAGGCGCTCCTGCCCTTCCATACCTGCTTACTTTCTCAACCAAACCAGTTACAACCGCTACGCCACCTCCAAAAATCTACGGCGGCAAATAGTCTGCTGTCCAATCGAGTTAGCTATCATCACTGATACCGCCAATTCAAACTAGAGACGAATTCGATGAAAAATTTTATTTTATTTACAGCACTTCTCCTTGGTTTCCCCTTCGCATCTGTCACGCATGCGGAGATCAAAGCCGATGTCATTCCACCGGTTGTTATTAAAACTTTTCCCGAAGCCGGAGCTGACAATATCCCTCCTGGCAACGTCGAGATTCGTGTCACTTTCAGCAAACCAATGAAAGAAGGTTGTGCAACGATTGCTCCAGTTAATCGAAGGATCGTTCCAGAAATCATTTCTCCAGCGCGCTTAGAACCAGACGGAATAACCTACGTATTGGCTGTCAAACTACGCCCAAACACTACCTATGGACTTTGGGTCAACGGCCCGAAAAGCGGCTATTTCCAAGACTTGAATGGTATTTACGCTCTCCCCTACCAGTTCGTTTTTAAAACCAAGGCCAGGTGAATATTCCCACAGTCCACATAAAGGTATCATTTAAAAGCCCAATTTGGGTCATTCCATCCATGAAAAATCTATCCCTCCTGACTGGAGTTCTCTGCCTCACCGCTATTCTGCCAGCCCAAGCCGCAGAGTCCGAACAACAAGCCACCGACAAGGTCATTGTATTACCCGAAACTAAGATATCCGAAAAGATGAAGCTTCGTCCGGAAGAAAAATGGTTAACGGGTACGATCGGGAATTTCGAAATTTTCAGCCACGCCTCCGAGCGGGAAACCCGCACATTTATTTCGGAATTCTACAAATTTCATCAAGCGTTCATTTATTTGTTCCCCAAGTCAGACGTCAAATTGGCCAACAAACTCAAACTAGTCTTATGCGGCTCCACCGACAAGTTCACCGCTCTTGCGCCCGCCAATTATAACAACCTTAGCACAATGGTGAGCGATGGAAACGACTGCTACCTACTCATTGATCTCGCCGTCAAATCAAGGTTCACCGGGAACTCACGGGCATATGTGATTACAGGAGACACTTGGATTCCCGGCGGCGATGGACTCTTCGGGCCCAGCCCGTATGATTTTATCGACGGCTCAGTCTTGGCGCGTCGTGAATATATCCATTTTCTGTCGGAGCGCGCAAATCCACGCCCACCTCTTTGGTTCGAGGAAGGCATAGCCATGTATTTTTCGTCAATGGAGATCACCAAAAACAAAATCACGTACGCGAGGCTCGGGAAAGACGTAGTGACGTGGTTGGACGGTCCGAGCATGTTGCCGATGGAAAAGTTTTTCGCTCTTCCGAAGGAGTCCGGCGGATATAATCCCAATTTTTCACGGCAGGCTTTGGTTTTCGTCCACTACACGATGTTCGCGCGCAAAATGCTTTACCAAAAATCATTGCTGGCCTTCGCCGACAAAGCATCCCTAGAGCCAGTCACCGAGGAAATGTTCCGCCGATATTTCGGGATGAGCCTCAATGATATGGAGGGTGCATTGTTAAGCTATATCAAAGACGGCGGTTTCTTTAAGTATGTTGTAGCGCCTAAAAAAATTAAATTTCCAATAGAACCTGCTTACGAGCTTCGCGCCACCACAGACGTCGAAAATGGACTGCTGAAAGGCAATATTCTTCGCCTCGTAAAACGTTATGAAGATGCCAATGCCGAACTAATGTCACCGATACTTAGAAAACACAGTGACATTCGCCTCGTTGCTGCACTCGGCGTTCTTGAGTACAATATGGGGAACTTCTCGGCCGCCCGAAAACATTTGGAAGACGCGGTCGCAGCCAAGGTGGACGATTGTACGGCTTACATCACACTTGCACGCCTGCGCCTTCACGAAGCCCTGAAAGCGGCGGTGCCGGCAGGCGCGCTCAATGCAGACCAAATGTCCGATGTCCTCACTCCGCTGTTCGCCGCGCGCGCTCTCGATCAACCACTTCCCGATATATATTCGCTAATCGCAGATATCTGGGAATACTCTCACATCACTCCTTCACAAGACAACCTGGCTATCCTCGACGAAGGCGTGCAGAAATTCCCGCGCAACAGCGACCTAGTTTATAAAGACGCCGTCCTCAAGGGTCGCTATAAGTTTTATAACGACGCACATGCTCTGATCGATCTTGGCCTAAGGCACGCAAGAGATCAAAAAACACAAGATCGTTTCACAAAGCTTAGGGCTGACCTGCCTCAAGCAACCGAGTCCGTCCAGTAGTTTTGACGAACTCGCACACTGATACTGCGCTCACTTCCCCTGTGTGCCCCAGCGGCGGTGGAGGAAGCGCTCCCACGGCGAGAACATGATTTTATCCGCGAGCAGGCCAATCACTACGATAATGATCATCACGCCAATCACCTGCTCCATGGCATTCAGTTCACGCCCGTAATGCAGAAGATGGCCTAAACCAAAACCACTCAGTATCGTCACGTAGATTTCTGCCGCCATCAGCGAGCGCCAGGCAAATGCCCATCCTTGCTTCATGCCGCCCACGATGTATGGTAACGACGCGGGCAACATCACTTTTATCCACGTATGTAAGCCACGTGAACCCATCGTGCGCGCCGAGCGAGCATAGATCGGCGGAATGTTGCGCACCCCATTGTCGGTGGCGATAATCATCGACCAGAGCGTGCCCATAACGACGACGAAGAACATCGCTGTCTCCGTCTGCCCGAACCATAAGAGCGCGAGCGGCACCCAGCACACGCTCGGCAACGTCTGCAAACCGAGCGCGAGAAGACCAATTGTGTCCTGACAGACTTTGAAACGGGCCGTGAGAAGACCGAGTGGAAGCCCGAGAAAGATGCCAAAGGTATAACCAAGCACGAGCCGTTTCATCGTAACGACAGCGGCATCAAACAACGTGCCGTCTCGAACTGCTCCCACGAGGTATTCACCTACCGTCAAGGGTGAAGGGACCAGCACTGGTGACCATATATTAAGACGCACCAAGATTTCCCAAATAATCACCAGGAAAGCAAAAAACGCAGCAGCAGAGAAAAACCGTTTCATTCGCAAAGTCCTTCCGCGATTTTTGGCCACAGAAAATGAAGAACCCCGCAGCAAGCTGTACCCTCGCGTTCGCTCGGCGGGGTATCAACCACCCCGCATCGGATTCCGATGCGGAACCGTTCACCCCGGAGCAAGCTCCGGGGTATTTTCAAACCTCGATAAAGCGTTCTGTGTCCCGTCAGGTCCGTGCTCGTTTTCATTCGGCCACCTCCGCTTCAGGCTTCATGTGGCCTTTGAGGGCTTTAGTGATTTCGGTCGCGTGTTCTGCAAGATCGACGCTGTTGATGTCGCGCGGGCGCGGCAAACTGATCCGGAACTGTTCTTGAATACGACCCGGATGCGGCGAAAACAAAACTACACGATCGCCGAGGCAGACGGCTTCGCGAACGTTATGGGTGACGAAGACGATCGTCTTTTGGCGTTGCTGCCAAATTCGCTGTAGATCGCCGTAAAGTTGTTCGCGCGTGAGCGCATCAAGCGCAGCGAAAGGCTCGTCCATCAGCAGCACACGCGGATTCGGCGCAAGCGCACGAGCGAGCGCGACACGTTGCTTCATGCCACCAGAAAGCTCGTGGATGTTGGCGTGAAGAAATTTTTCAAGCCCAACAAGCTTGAGATAAAAATGTGCGACTTCTTTTCGTTCCGGATTTGTCAGTCCGGGTTTGAGCTTCAACCCAAACATCACGTTATCGAGCACGTCGAGCCACGGGAAAAGTGCTGATTCCTGAAACATCACCATGCGGTCGCGCCCGGGGCCGTCGATTTGTTTCCCGTCGCTCGCGATTGTACCCTCATCTGCATCATCAAGTCCGGCGATGATATTCAACAATGTACTCTTGCCACAACCACTCGGTCCCAACAAACAGACAAACTCGCCTTCCGCAACCTCGAGCGACACGCGGTCCAGCGCATGCACCTCGCGTCCGCGAGCACGAAAGCGCTTGGTAATCGCGCTCACTGAGAGCTTCGATGGCGCAACGTTGGCAAGTTCGGATTGGACGGTCATTGCGGGATACTGATAAGGCGCGCGAGGTCGACGTCACCACGGATAAAGCCTAGCTGTCGTGCATCGGCCACAAGACTTTCAATCGAGCTGAGCGTGATTTCCGAGGTGAACGTGAGGCGTTGCCACGCCGAAACGACGAGTTCGAGTTTGATCTCACGCTTCACCTCGTCGCTGAGACCGCGTTGAACAAGCGCCTGCGCTTCGGTGGGATGAGCGTTGATCCAGTCGGTTAACTCGCGGTGAGCTTGTGCGAATTTTTTTACAAGATTTGGCTGAACATTCAACAACTTTACGCTAGAGACAAGAATCGTTGTCACTGCATCTTTTTGCTCGAGATAGACCTTGCCGCCTGCTTCACGTTCGATGCGCGAAACCCACGGTTCGACGGTCCATACCGCGTCAATTTTTCCCTGCTGAAAAAGCGTAAGTTGGTCGGGATTTGCTGTCGGCAGCACAGAGACGTCTCCGCCCATTTGTGTGATCTTGAATCCTTGCTTCTGCAACCAGACCCGCGCAGCCACATCCTGCGTGTTGCCGAGCTGCGGAGTAGCGAGTTTCTTGCCTTTAAAATCAGCCGGTTTCTCAATTCCTGAACCAGGTCGCACCAACAATGCCGCCCCGCCGCGCGCCGCACCGGCGATCACACGGATCTCTTCGCCCTTCGAGCGGATGTAGGCATTGAGCGAAGGATTCGGCCCGACGTAGGTGAGGTCGAGCGAGCCGGCAAAGATCGCTTCCATTGCGCTCGGGCCAGCGTTGAAAGCGTACCACTGAATTTCGACATCGGGGCCGAGTCGTTCCTCAAACCAGCCTTTCTGTTGTGCAGTGAGCGTTTTGCCGATCACTCCTTGCGCGTGAGTAACGTTCGGGAAATAGCCAACGCGAAGCACGGTTTTGGCGGCAAGAGAAGTCGACAAGGTAACGGCGAGCAGAATTGCGAATATTGTTTTCATATGCCTTCGCGGTAAAGAAATTCGCCGAGGCCCGTTTCGGATGGCGTGAGCGGAGGCGAGAGCTTGACGGGAGCGGACGTGGACTTCGTTTGAGTCGCGCGGCCGGCAACGCGCGGTTTAACAGCAAAAGGAAGATCGATATTATTGCTCCGCATTTTTCGAAGCGTGACCTCAACCACGTTGGCAAGCGTGTAGCGGTCGAGAATGTTGGCGATGGCGTTACGCACATCGAGCATTAGCATCCGCAGCCCGCAGTGAGCCTCGTCTGGGCACGAACAGCGCTGATACGCGGTTTGACTAACGCAGCTAATCGGAGCGAGCGGTCCTTCGAGATAGCGCACAATCTGACCCGCTAAAATCTCCTTTGCAGGCCGTGCGAGGCGATAGCCACCGTATTTCCCACGCACGCTCTCGAGAAAACCGCCATCCTTCAACGCGAGTACAATTTGTTCGAGAAACTTGATCGGGATTTTCTCGCTCTCAGCCAACTCGTTCAGCTGCACCAGATCACGACCCAGCTCACGCGCAAGGGCCAGATCGATCATGGCTCGCAAACCGTATTCGCCGCGTTTGGAAAGTTTCATGGGAGGCTAAATCCTAGTTAGACGGTGGGGGTTGGACAGCCTCGTTCAAGTTCAAGCCGAGGCAAGCGGGAAACGTGGTAAACCGAAGTTCAATTTTCCCGTATGAAACGCCGTAATCCGCCCTACCTTTCGAGCATCCTAAGCCTCAGTGAACAGCCGATTGGGCGGTTCTGAACGTCGGGCCAGCAAGCAACATTGCACTTAGCCAACAAATAAAGGAATTAGCGCTTTTTCATGGTTTATGAGCCAGCGTTTCTTCTTCTCACCAAATGCATAGCCAGTCAACGAACCGTCACGGCCAATGACTCGGTGGCAAGGAATGAAGAGGCAGATCGGATTGGTCGCATTTGCTCGACCAATCGCGCGCGCCGCGTCTGGGCTTCCGCTCTTGGCAGCCAGTTCACCATAGCTGCACGTCTCACCGAAAGGAACGCGCAGAAGCGCGGCCCAAACGTTCTGTTGAAATGGCGTGCCGCTCGGCGAGAGCTTTGCTGAAAAGCACTGACGAGAGCCGGAAAAATATTCGGCGATCTCAGTGCGAATGCGGTGTATACGAGCCACATCACGGACGATTTCCTCAACCACAAAGCGTTTCTTCAGCGCAGACAAATCTCCGAACGCTGTAGCAATGATCGCCCCGGTGGCATCAGTGGCGACGGAGAAATCTCCGACAGGCGTAGAAAATGTGTCATAGAATTGTCTCATGTCGGTATGGGTTGGTTAAGCTGCCATAAGTGCGCCGTGGCGAGACTGCGATGCGGAGAAAATCTCGCCATAAGGCGGCGAGTGGCATCATTGTCCGGGCGGTCTTTGAGCTTCAGTAGCGATTGCAGCCCACTCGTCACCCCTGTATCGCCTAGAGGCACACAATCGGGAAAACCGAGCGAGCGCATCATCAGATAATTCACCGACCAGGGGCCGAGCCCTCGAATGGCGAGAAGCGTGCGTTCAGCCCGCGTGGCAGACATCGCACGCAGGCTTTCAAGATCGAGTTGACCGCTGGAAACGAGCCGAGCCGTCGCGATCACGTAGTCGGCTTTTTGTCGGGAAAATTGGAGCGGCAACAAATCGACTGGCTCAAGCGCCGCAATGGCGTCAGGCGTCGGCGGCGCGTAAAGCCCACCAGCCATTGGCACACCCGTGCGCTCGACAAGCCGTCGTCTAAGGAGACACGCAAAGGGAAAATTGATTTGTTGCCCGATGATCGACCACAGCAATCCATCGAAAATGGACGGTGTTTGACTGATTCTGAGCTCCTGCCGACCCGCAACGAGCGGCGCATGGCCGAGCTTACGCGCAAGTCGTGCGAAAGCAGCAGCATCTCCTTCGAGTCCGAGTAAGCCAATCACGAGTGAATGCGCCTCAGCCGTGACCGGCAACTCAGGCGTGAGCGTTCGCGGCCCCTTAGCGTCTCGTTGCATCGAGGTTATTTCGACACGAACGGTACGCGGCTCGATCTTTAAGGTCAGTAACACGGGTCCCTGGCGAAACTGAACTGCGGCCGTATATTTATCTCCTTCGAGTCGTTCGGTTATGCTGTGTACGTCCCGAGAAAGCGCGCGTCGGAGGTAGCCGTGAAGAAAACTTTCAGGCAGCGAAACATTGAAAGACGTTTCATTCCGCAATGCGCGGTAGGCAACGGGCGTGAGCCCATTAAGTCGTCGGAAATTCTCGTGAAAAGCGGAGAGTGATTCGAAGCCAACGCTAAATGCAATTTCGGACAAGGCGTTGTCGGCCGTGAGCAACTGCCGCTTCGCCGCAGCGAGTCGCGCTCGGAGCAACAAGTCCGCCGGCGTCGCGTGATAGTGTTGGCGAAACAGCTCGAACATACGGGTAGCGCCAAAACCAGAACGCCGCACAATCGCACGGGCGTCAGCAAATGCTTTCGGATTCGCGCGCACTTCGGCCACAATGGCCTCAATCGTCTCAAGCACAGGATCGGCACCGCGCGCAAAATCGTCCGGGTGACATTTTTTGCAGGCGCGCAATCCCGCGGCTCGCGCCGTTTCGCACGACGGAAAAAACCGGACATTCTCGAACTTGGGCTTACGTGCTTTGCACGAGGGCAAGCAATAGATGCCGGTCGTTAGCACACCCATAAAAAAATGCCCATTCCACGCCGGATCACTCGCAATCACACGCGCATACATTTTTTCTACACTTAATCGGCGCGAGGATTTAGTGGCGGGGCCTTTTTCGGGCAGGTTCGACTTTGAAGATGAAGCAACCATGACTGATCAGACATGTATACGGCCAACCGCCGGATCGGCAAATAGCCACGGCAATCCAGATCCGATACAACCGATATTCATGAACGCATCATACCCTCATTTCGGGTGCCTGTCGTCCGGATAAGTTCGCTCCAATTTTTTGGAAACGACCACGCCCTTTTCTAGGCGAGAATTTTTGCCGCCAACGCACGCGCTTGCACCCGGATCTCAGCAACGGCAGTGCACTCCCAGAGTACGCCTTTCAGCGGCGAACCAATCGCCAGTAACCAACCGCTCGGTTCTCCACGATAGCGGAAAAGTTCGCCTGAAGCAGTCGCATTAATGCCCAGCGCAAGCGGATCGTGATCGATCAAGCTGCGTGAAAGCAGATTGATGAAGAGCGGGTGTTGATATTTGGAATAATCCGAACGCGGTCCGGTGCAATTGATGACCTTCGCCACGTTGAGCGTCACGAATTCTTCAGCACCGCGCCGGCGGAAAACCGCTTCGGCACCGGATGGAGTGTCGGTTAGCGACTGCAGCCGACCTCCGTAAAACAACAGTTGCCCTCGGCGGCACAATTCATCGATCCGGTCACCCGTCTGCGGAGGCAGACGGTGACGATAGACCTCCCAGTATGGGCGCAGATGGCGCAGAAAACGCGCACGCTCATCCCAAGACCAACCCTGCCAGATCGCGCCCGTGTGGGGCCGAATCGCATCGATCACGGCGCGCCAATCCACGCCCTGTGCTGCGGCAGCGCGAACTTCCTTCCTTATCCTCTGCAATGCCTGCCGCGCCGTCGCTGGCAAAATCTCGCTGGCCAAAAAATCGTGGTAGCCCGCGAGTCCAACCAGATGCACCTGCGGTCGAATACCGCGCCGCGAAAGTGCGTGAATTTTTCCACGGTGCCCGTTTCGTGTAAGTTGGATGATCGTGTCGGCGGCAGTTAGTCCTGCACCGACGATCAATATGTCATCGTCAGGTTTGATACCGGCCACCGCGTCCGGCGCCCAAGGCACATGTGTATAGTGTGGTCCATGAAAAAAACGCATCGAGCGCCGGATCGGATATTCACCAGGAAGATTTCCCAGCGCGAGTACAACGCGCTGCGCCGAAAGCGTACGCCCATCGGCGAGAACGATTGCGGCGCCATTGGGCGTTTCCTCGATATCGATCGCTTCTCCGACAAGGACTTCAAGAGTCGCATCGCGACGGGTCTTTTCGCGGGCCTCATTAAGGACAAAATAAATGTATTCGCCGTACAGATACCGGGGCAAATAATCGGTAGGTGCGACCGCAGCGGGGAATCCCGTCCGCCCTACTCTCACGGCAACCCATTTATAGAAACCTTCTGGATCGTCTGGATACGCTCCCATGCGAGCCGCGGGCACATTGAGCAGATGGTCAGGGCAATCAGTTCCGTAAGCCACTCCTCGTCCCACCGGAGGCGATCGGTCGACGATCACCACGTGCAACGGGCCCATTGCGAGTCGCAGTAAATTGGCGGCCACTAGCGCTCCGCTCACTCCGCCTCCTATGATGGTTATGGTTTGCATAGTAAGACTGCGAACTTAAGACCACGCGGTGCGGCCAACGTCTTTGTTCTGGGTTTCGAATTATAGAAATATCCGGGGCTAACATCGGTCCAGATTGCATAATACGAGACGCAATCCACCCTATCGAGTGCGACCACAGAGGCTAGCCCTCGCTTATCACTGGACTTCGTACCGACGACCTTGCCGGAGGGAAGGCGCGTTATTTCGCGCCTTCCGATTTCAGAAATTATGCTGTTACCGGAGTTCCAAGCAGACTCTCGATCGAATCGCTTTCGGTGTTGAGATCGGCAAACAACCACGTCGACAAATATCGTTCACTGCTCGACGGAATGATCACGACGATCTGCTTCCCCTTATTTTCAGGACGTTGAGCGAGTTGCAGGGCAGCCCACACCGCGGCGCCGCTAGAGATACCAATCGGTATGCCATCAAGAGTATTAACCTGTTTGGAGATAGGGCCTGAATCGGCTTCCTTCACGCGAATGACTTCATCGATGACTTTCGTGTTGAGCACTTGAGGAACAAAGCCAGCGCCGATACCCTGCAGCTTATGCGGGCCAGGTTGTCCGCCGGAAAGCACCGGGGACGCATCAGGCTCGACCGCGACGATTCTCACGCTGGATTTCCGCGCCTTAAGCACTTCGCCCACACCGGTGATCGTGCCGCCGGTGCCAACGCCAGAGACAACAAAGTCGACTTTGCCGTCGGTATCTTTCCAAATTTCTTCTGCGGTGGTTTGACGATGGATCGCAGGATTAGCGGGGTTGGAAAATTGCTGGAGGATGACGCTGTTGGGAATCTGCTTTTGCAGCTCCTCTGCCTTCGCAATGGCGCCTTTCATGCCTTTCGGCCCTTCGGTGAGGATGAGTTTTGCGCCGAGAATTTTGAGCAGCTTGCGGCGTTCGACAGACATCGTCTCAGGCATCGTGAGGACGAGCTTGAGGCCTTTTGCCGCGGCGACAAACGCTAGAGCGATGCCGGTATTGCCGCTCGTGGGCTCGATGAGAACCGTGTCTTTGGTGATTTTGCCAGATTTCAGTGCGTCTTCGATCATGGAAAAACCGATACGATCTTTCACGCTTGAGAGAGGATTAAAGAACTCCAGCTTTAGAAGGACCTCGGCTTGAGCGTTGTGCTGAGCCGCTGTCCGGTTGAGGCGCACGAGCGGGGTGTTACCGATCGTTTCTGTGATGTCGTTGTATATTTTAGCCATGATAACTTTGGGTTGAGTGAGTTTCTGGGGAGATCAGATTGCGTAATCGTGCTGGAACGTGTGGCTCGGCCTCAAGCGCAACAGCACCAAATCGTTAAGCTTAATGTTCAATTCGGCAAGTTCGGTTCGGGAAATTTCCGCTTCCACCGTCTCGCGGGTATGAACCAATTCCATCGTCAGCAGCATCTGCGAGCCAGCCGTATGCACATGACGGAACACCGCAGGCACGCCCAGCGCACCTGAATCCTGCCGGGCAACCGCGATGTCGTGAGGACGCACGTAGAGGAGCCCATCGGCGGCTAGCCGGCCGTTGTCGCGAATCGGCCCAGTGGTGCCCCACGACGACGCTTCGCGCAGCACATTTACATTGCCAAGAAACTGGTAGACGAACGGTGAGATAGGACGGTCGTAGACTTCTTGGGGCGTGCCAACTTGTTCGACCTTGGCCTGGTTCATGATCACCACTTCATCCGCAATTTCGAGTGCCTCTTCCTGATCGTGGGTGACGAAAACGGTTGTCAGCTGAATCTCGTCGTGAAACTGACGGAGCCAGCGGCGCAGATCCTTGCGGACTTTTGCGTCGAGCGCACCAAACGGTTCGTCGAGCAGCAGCACCTTCGGTTCCACAGCGAGCGCACGTGCGAGAGCAACTCGTTGACGTTGTCCGCCAGAAAGCTGGCTCGGAAAACGCCGGCCAAGATCATCGAGTTGCACCAACTGAAGCAGTTCATTCACGCGCGCCGCGATTTTCTTCTCGGGCGGACGTTCCGCGCGCGGACGCACGCGCAGACCGAAAGCGATATTTTCAAATACTGTCATGTGCCGGAAAAGCGCATAGTGCTGGAAAACGAAACCCACGCCACGCTCGCCCGCGGAGACGCGACTGACGTCCTCACCGTGAAACTCGATTCTGCCACTGCCCTCGTCGGCAAATTCAAGACCAGCGATAATGCGGAGCAACGTCGTCTTTCCCGAACCAGATGGCCCCAGTAAAGCGACGAGTTTCCCACTCGGCACAACGAGATCAACGTTGTTGAGGGCTTTGAATTGGCCGAATGTTTTTGTGATGCCGGAGGCGATGATACTCATGGTAGTGCGTTCACGCTTCGGCGCGCCCTTGATGAAATTTCCATTCGATGAAGCTTTTCAAAACGAGCGTGATAATGGCCAACACCGCGAGC
>Ga0302322_100001097_pt1 | contig 21955 bp, 15 predicted proteins | sample Fen_T0_2_FD_203757 | JGI IMG/M metagenome (GOLD analysis project Ga0302322, IMG submission 203757) | Peat permafrost microbial communities from Stordalen Mire near Abisko, Sweden - Fen_T0_2 | ecosystem: Environmental > Terrestrial > Soil > Wetlands > Permafrost | place: Sweden: Abisko...
GAGGGCAACCTGCGGGTCCGCAAGGCCCAGATGATCCGCACCGCGATGATCCAGGGCACGCTCGAGACCCAGGGCCAGGACGATCCGGAGACCGAGTACGACCGGGCGGTCCAGCTGTTCACCGAGACCCACGAAGCGTACCTGCCGTCGTACGACGCGCTGGCCCGGATCGTCGACAGCAAGGCCGATCCATCGCAGTACCTCACGCAGATCGCCGGGCGCTGGGACCACGTGTTCCAGGCCGCCGCGCCGATCCCCGAGGCCGCGGTCCAGTACCTGCGCGACGAGCCCGAGGTCCAGCGCGTGGTCGCCGTCGAGTCGGATCTCGGCGAGATCAAGGCCAACATCGCCGAGGCCGAGCAGACGATCGCGCGGCTCGAGGGCGTGGTGGCCGCGGGCGACCACACGGCCGTGTATCCCCAGCTCGCCGGCCGGCGTGCGCGGATCGGCGCGATGGAGGACGACCTGATCGAGCTGCGCAGTCAGCTCGCCGATCAAGAGCTCCAGCTGGTCGCCGGAGGCGAAGCGTCGCAGGTCCGCAAGCGGCGCGTTGCCGACCACGCGGCGCTGCCAAGCCCCGAGCAGGCAGCGTCGGCCCGGCTCGCCGAGCGCACGGCGCAGCTCGACGCGATCGAGTCGACGATCGCCGAGATCGATGGCGCGATCGGCGCGACCCAGGCGGTCTCGGTCGCGCTGCGCAAGTATGGCAACGACTCCGCCGAACTGCCCGGCGAGCAGAAGCGCACGATCGGGGCCGCGCTCGACGACGCGGCGAAGCAAGCCCAGGCGATCGAGGACGAGCTCGACGGCGCGCGCCGCGATCTGCAGATCGGCCGCGACCTCGCCGGGATCGGCGAAGGCACCGACGCAGCGGCGCGCCAGGCCCGCCAGCAGCTCAAGGCGATCGAGGACGCCGAGCACAAGCAGCTGCTCGGGATGATCGGTGGCAGCCGCGACCGCGTCCGGTCGGCCGCGCTCTCGGCCCAGGGCGAGCGGGCGGCCCAGCTCGCGGACGAGCTCAGCAAGGCCGAGCACGCGATCGACGTGGTGGTCGGCCAGGGGCTCCAGGAGGCGCGGAGCCTCATCGCCGAGCACACCGCGGCGCTCACCGCCTACAAGGCCGAGCTCGACGGGTTCGAGGCCGAGACCCGCGCGGTCGGCCGCGCCGTGCTGGTCGCGAGCTTCAAGGACGTCAAGGCCAAGTTCTACGACATCGTGATCCGCACCGACGTCGGCAACGTCGATGTCGCGTGGTCGCAGAAGACCGATACCGATGACGATCTGAAGCGGCTGAACCTGTCGCGCGCGCGCGACCTCAAGCAGCTCAAGGACGAGTTCAAGGACGTCCTCGACGCCGGCACGCAGAAGCCCTCGGCGCCCACGAAGTTCGAGCGGGCCGCGCCCGCGGCGAGCCCGCCGCGCGGCAGCCCCGACAAGGGCGCACCCGATCCGCGGATCGCGCCGACCGGCGAGGCGCCGCGGCCCCCGGCGGCACCGTCGGTGAAGCCCGGCGACGGCAAGGCCAAGCCCGGCGGCCCCGCTCCCAAGAAGCCCGCGGCGAAGCGGTCGCCCCCGGCGGGAGGCGCGAAGTGAGCCGCGGCGGCGCTCCGCGCGCGACCGGCCGAGGCTTCGCCATCGCGGGAGGCTGCCTCGTGGCCGCGGTGCTTGCGTTCGCGGCCACCGCCCAGGCCCAGCCGAGCGCTCCGCCGGCGCCGAGCGGCGCGATGCCCGCGGAGGCGCCGGCGCCGAGCGGCCCCGCGCGCGCGATCCCCCAGCGCTCGATGCAGGATCCCGTCGGCGTGCCGGTGCAGCCGCCCAGCGGCCCCGGCCTGGGTGTCGCGCCCCAGCGGCCGGTCCCCGTCAACGTCAACCCGATCCAGCTGACGCCGCGCGAGAAGGAAGCGCTCAAGGACGTCGAGGCCGAGTACGACCGGTTCCAGGTGTCGGCGAACCAGCACGATCAGCGGATGCGGGCGATCGCCCGGCGCGAATACGACAGCCGCACCGCCGAGCTGCAGAAGCGCTACGCCGATCGGATCGCCAAGACCGAGGCCGACCGCAGCCGCCGCCACGGCGACACGGTCGCGCTGCTCGAGAAGTTCCTGAAGGACCACCCGAGCCACGACAGCTTCACGCCCGACGCGATGTTCCGGCTCGCCGATCTCTACATCGACCTCGCCGACGAGGAGGTCGAGGCCAAGCTCGCCGCGCAGGACGCGGCCGGCCCCGACGCCCCGGCCGATACGGCCTCGATCGCGGCGGACTACGGCCGCTCGACCGCGCTGTGGGAGGCGATCCTGACCCGGTTCCCGAGCTACCGCCAGACCCCCTCGACGCTGTACCTGCTCGCCTACTACGGCAAGGCCAAGGACGAGCGGCGGTCGTTGCAGGTGTTCCTCGCGCTCGCGTGCGCCAACAAGTACCGGTGGAACGACGCGCCGACCAAGCCGCCGACCCGCGGCGAGGCGCTCAAGCGGATCGAGCGCAAGGATCTGCGCGACCCCTACGCCGATTGCACGGCCTATCCGAACGCGGACACCGAGCTCGTCCGCCACGCGTGGGTCCGCGGGGTGGCCGACTACCACTTCACGATCCCGGGCGAGCTCGACGAGGCGATCGCGGCGTACCTCAAGGTCGCCAACGGCGGCAACGAGTCGAAGCTGTACGCCGAGTCGCTCTACAAGCTCGCGTGGAGCTACTACAAGCGCGACCGGCTGAGCGACTCGATCCGCCGGTTCGACGAGAGCGTGAAGCTGTACGACGCGGTGGTCGCGGCCGGCAGCGTCCCGCCGCTCGAGCTGCGCGACGAGTCGATCCAGTACATCGCGGTCGCGTTCACCGATCCGTGGGAGGGCGAGACCGAGACCGACCCGAACAAGGCGTTCGATCGCGCCCGCGCGTTCTACAAGGGCCGCGAGAACGAGCCGCATGTCCGCGACGTCTGGGTCGCGATGGGCAAGGCGTTCACCGAGCTCCAGGCCTGGGACCAGGCGATCGACGCCTACCGGATCGCGATCAGCCCGCCGTGGGAGCTGAACCCGGCCAACCCCGTGGTCCACCAGGAGATCGTCAACGTGTTCGAGGCCAAGGGCGACAAGTTCGCGGCCGACGCGGCCGCCGCCGAGCTCGCGACCAAGTACGCGCCGGGCACCGCCTGGTTCGCCGCCAACGAGAAGGACCGCGAGGCGATGGACAACCAGCGCCGGATCGCCGAGCGCGCCCTGTACGCGGCGACCCGCAACACCCACTCGGCGGCGACCACGCTGCGCAAGGACTACGAGGCGTCGGCCAAGAAGGATCCGGCGGCCAAGCAGGAATACCTCGCGATGTACGCCAAGGCGATCGACCTGTACCGCACGTTCATCGCGACCTACGCCGAGTCCGACTACGTCTACGAGTTCAGCTACCTCGAGGGCGAGGCGCTGTTCTGGAGCGAGCGCTACCCCGAGGCGATCAGCCAGTACAAGTGGGTCCGCGATCACCGGGATCTCGGCACCGCGTACTACATCGACGCCGCGCGCAGCGTGGTCCAGTCGTACGAGGCCGAGGCCCAGCGCGAGGTCGACGCCGGCAAGCTCGCGCCGCTGAAGGTCCCCACGGTGGCCGAGCTGCGGACCCAGCCGCAGCCGTGGCAGCCCCAGCCGATCCCCGAGCTCTACCTCCAGCTCCAGGCCGAATACGACAACTACCAGAACCTGGTCGCCGACCCCAAGGCGGCGCCGCAGCAGGGCATCAACGCCGCGCTGATCAGCCTCGCGTACTTCCACGTCGACGAGTCGATCGGCCGGTTCCAGAAGGTGGTCGACAAGTTCTGCGGCTCGGCCGAGGCGACCAAGGCCAAGGACGGCATCCTCGCGATCTACGAGGCGCTGAGCAACTTCGACGCGATCGAGGGCACCAACAAGCGGTTCATCGCGGCCAGGTGCGGCGACGCCAAGTCGATCGTGCTCGCGATCTCGCAGAACCGCTCGCTCAACTTCACGCGCGCGGCCGAACACTATCAGAAGGGTGAGTACGCCGCCGCCGCCGACGCGTTCTACCGGTTCTACAAGACCGCGGCCGATGACGATCCGGATCTGCCGGTCGCGCTGTTCAACGCCGCGGTCAGCTACAAGCTCGCGGAGAAGCCCAAGACGGCGATCGCGCTGTTCAAGGAGTTCACCGAGAAGCCGAGCAAGAGCTTCCAGAACAGCCCGTATTTCCTGAAGGCGATGTCGCTGCACGCCGCGAGCTACCAGGCCGCGTTCGACTACGACAACGCGATCAAGACCTACCTGGCGCTGTACGACACCACCAAGAAGGCCAAGCGCCTGGGCATCAAGGCGCCCGACCCGCTGCCGGGTGAGAAGCCGCAGACCCTCGAGCAGATCGGGCTCGACGCGATGTACAACGCCGCGCTCGCCGCCGAGCTCAACCGCGACTTCAAGAAGTCGGTCGATCTGTATCACCAGTACGCCACGATCGAGCCTGATCGCCGCAAGCAGGATCGCGCGCTGTGGTCGGTCGCCGGGATCTACCGCCAGCAGGGCAGCCTCGGGCAGATGACCGACGCGTTCGACAAGTGGCGCGCGCGCTATGGCCGGGATCCGGGCAACGAGGACGACTTCGTCGAGACCTATTACGACACCGCGGCGGTCCACAAAAAGCAGGGCCGCGCGGTCGCCGCCAAGGCCGCGGGCCAGGCCACGATCGACGCGTGGAAGCAGCGCGGCGCGATCAAGAACAGCCGGGGCGCCAAGCTCGCCGGCGAGTGGCAGCTGGCGGCCGCCGAGGATGCCTACGCCCAGACCTGGGAGCCGTACCAGCTCAAGACCGCGGCGCGCTCGCTCGCCGAGGCCAAGTTGCAGGCCGCGCGGCTCGACAAGCTGAAGACGCAGATCGAGGACAAGTACCTCGCGCTCGATCCCTACGGCGTCGTCGAGTACACGATGGCCGCCAAGGTGCGGTTCGGCGATATCCAGTACACCGCGGCGCAGAAGATCGCCGATGCGCCGATCCCGGTGCCGGTCGCCCGGAGCGGCAACGACGAGGTGATCGGCGCGTACGAGACCCAGCGCGACGCCAACCTCAAGAAGCGGCTCGACGAGGCCCGGCTGCAGTGGAGCGAGGTCTACGATCTGGCCAAGAAGGCGGGCCTGTCCAACCGGTGGAGCCGCCGCGCGCTCGAGAACCTCGGCCGCGAGTTCCCCGACCAGTACACCCCTCTGCGCCAGGAGATCATCCAGGGCACGGAAGCGCCATGACCCACGCAGCCACGCATCGCCCGACCCCGCGACCGATGTTCGCGCTGCCCGCCGGCCGCTCCGGTGTGCTCGCCTGCCTGCTGCTGATCGCCGCGTGCGGCGGCGGCAAGCAGGAGAAGACCACGCCCGACAAGGCCACGCCGGACGTGGCGCAGCCTGCCAGCGACTTCGCGGACCCGAGCAGCAAGGTCAACCCGAACGATCCGAACGCGCCCCCGGCCAGCGCCACGAAGCCGGGCGCCGCGCCCGTCGCGGCGGGTCCGGGCGGTCCGCCGGGCCTGGGCGGTTCGCCGGGCGATCCCAGCGCGCCCGGCGCCGAGGCCACGGCCGCCGTGGAGCCATCGACGCCGGCCGTGACGATGCCGAGCTTCGATCCGGATCCAGCGCAGGCCAAGGCCCAGGTCGAGCAGCACCTGCAGCTCGCCCGCACCGCGCTCGGCAGCCCGACGCCGGATCCCGAGACCGCGCTGCGCGAAGCCCGGCTGGCGCTCACGATCGACGCCGCGAGCACCGACGCGGCCGCGATGGTCGCGTTCGCCTACTACCACAAGCGGCTGTACGACACCGCCGAGCTCGTGCTCGACGACCTGTTCAAGCGGCCCGCCGCGAAGCAGAACCCCAACGTCTACTACGTCTACGGCCTGGTCTACGACCACACCCACCGCGCCGAGCAGGCGGTGGCCGCGTACCAGAAGGCCGTCGAGCTGAACCCGAGCTACGCCAGCGCCCTGGTCAACCTCGGCGTCCACCAGCTCGAGAACACCCAGTACGCCGAAGCGCTGGTCACGTTCGATCGGCTGGTCCGCCAGTTCGGCAAGACCGACGCCGTCACGCTGACGTCGCTCGGCTCGTCGTACCGCGGTCACGCCGCCGACTACCCCGCGGGCAGCCCGGATCGCGACGACAACATCCGGCGCGCCGAGGCGGCCTACAAGCGCGCGCTGCAGGCGAGCGCCAGCTACGGCCCGGCGTACTACAACCTCGGCCTGCTCTACCTCGATAACGACCCGTTCCCGGGGCTCGGCGATACGCTGCTCCGGCTCACCACCTCGAAGGGCTACTTCGACCAGTACAAGAACATGCAGAACGTCGACATGAAGCTCTACGACGACCGCATGAAGGACGTCACCAAGGCGATCAAGCGCGCCGAGAAGCAGCTCAAGAAGCAGGGCGGGTCGGGCGGCACGTCGGTCCCCCGATCGGGCCCGGCAGCCCCGACGGCCCCGGCCAAGAAGCGCGCGAAGCCATGACCTCCAGGCACAGGACCCCGGCCATGAACAAGCTGCTGCTCGCGCTGTGCGCGCCGATCCTCGCCATCGCCCTCGCCGGTCACGGCGCGCCGGCGCGCGCCGAGGGCTGCCCCGCCGACGACACCGCCGATCAGGGGGAGAAGAAGCAGGGCAAGTTCCACATCGAGTACATCAACGGCAAGCCGGTCACCGTGATCGACACCGTGGTCTCGGTGTGTGGCAAGGTTCCACGTCCCAGCGTCGTCTACGTGCTGACCGCCAAGAACATCGACTACGAGTGGGAGAGCCTCAAGCAGGACTTCATGCCGCTCATCCTCGCATCGGTGAAGAAGGCGCCGTTCTGATGGCGACGCCTGATACCCGGCCGGTCGCCACGGGCGGGTCGCGCCCGCGGATCCTGCGGATCGGCGTGTTGCTCGGCGGCAAGATCGTCGAGGAGCGGCTGATCCGCGAGCGCGCGCCGGTGACGATCGGCCAGTCGATGCGCAACACGTTCTCGGTGCCGATCGAGGGCCTGCCGCTGGAGTTCACGCTGTTCGCGGTGTCGGACGGGCGCTACTCGCTCCGGTTCCTGCCCAGGATGGACGGCCGGCTGAGCGATAGCGGCGGCCAGGTCAACACGCTCGAGGCGCTCAAGGCCCGCGGGGCGCAGAACCACGGCGGCTACTACCAGGTGCCGCTCACCGAGAGCGCGCGTGGCAAGCTGTCGCTGGGCGACCTCACGATCCTGTTCCAGTTCGTGACCGAGCCGCCGCGCCAGCCCAAGCCCATGCTGCCGGCCTCGGTCCGCGGCACGTTCGCCGACCGCTTCGATCCGCGGCTGTCGGTGATCATCGGCGCGTCGATCGTCCTGCACTTCGCGGTCGTGCTGATCGCGCTGTTCACCGATCGCGACCTCGACGCCGGCATCGCCGAGCGCGCCTACAACCTGACGTTCAAGCAGGACACCTACACGATCGATCTGACCCAGCCCAAGCCCGATCCGGCGCAGCAGGCCGGCAGCGCCGCCGGCTCCGCGGCGGCGGCACCCGTGAAGAAGCCGGACAAGGGCGGCGAGAAGCCGCGGCCCTCGGCCGACAAGGGCGACACCGGCAAGGCCCAGGCGGACCAGCTCGCCCAGAAGGAGCAGGAGGCGGCCAGGTTCGCCGACCTCCTGACCGGCGAGGGCGTCAACGGCACGAGCGAAGGCGATATGAGCAAGCGGCGGCCCGGCGCCGAGCTCAACGCGCAGATCAGCGAGGTCCGCGAGGGCGGTGGGGCGGTCAAGGTCGGCGGCGGCGCGGGGCGGGTGTCGCGCGGCGATGGCGATGTCCGGGTCGGCACCGGCCACGGCCCGCAGATCAACGGCCCGGGCGGCACCGAGAGCGCGGGCGGCGGCAAGACCGCCGAGCACGCGCCGAGCGGCCGGATCTCGGTCTCCGAGAAGCTGGCGCTCGACGACTCGACCCTGACCGGCGACGCGGTGCTCGCCAAGATCCAGTCGGCGTACATGGCGGGCCTCAAGCGCTGCTACCGCGAGTACCTCAAGAAGGACGCCACGGCGCGCGGCAAGATCACGCTGTCGCTCACCGTCAACGCGACCGGTCGCACCGTGAAGGGCTCGGCGAACGGCGTCGCCCCCGAGGTCGACGAGTGCATCGGCGGTCTCATGACGAGCTGGCGGTTCCCGATCCCCAAGGACAAGGACGGCGACCCGACCGAGGCCAACTTCGCGATCGCGCTCCAGCTCGTTCCGGACTAGCGTGCGGCGCTGGGTCGTCATCACCTCGGCCGCCTACGTCAGCGCCGAGATCGCCGCCGAGATCGGCCAGCTGCCGCCGGCGCTCTTGCCGCTGCACAACCGCCGGCTGTTCGAGCACCAGGTCGCGCTGTTTCCGCGCGCCACCCACGACGTCCACCTGACCTTGCCGGACGGCTACCGGCTCGAGCGGGTCGACGAGGAGAAGCTCGCCGCGCTCGGCGTCAAGGTCGTGTTCGTGCCGACCGGACTGTCGCTGGCCGAGTCGCTGCTCTACGTGATGACGACGCAGGGGCTGTTCCACGGCTCGATCATCGTGCTGCACGGCGACACCCTGGTGCGCCAGCCGCCGGTCGACCGCGAGGATCTGTTCATCGCAGGCCGTACGACCGCGTACTATCCGTGGGCCGAGTACCAGGTCGACGCGGCCGGCGCCGCGACGTTCAAGGAGGGGCTGTGGCGGCCCAAGGAGTCGCTCGTGGTCGCCGGCTACTTCGCGTTCTCCGACGCCGCGCTCCTGATCCGCGCGCTCGCCACCGCGCGCGGCAAGTTCGTGCCGGCGCTCAACCTCTACGCCGAGGTCAAGCACCTGGCGCCCGAGATCTCCGACGAGTGGTACGACTTCGGCCATCACCAGACCTACTTCGCGTCGCGCGCGCGCCACACCACCGAGCGGTCGTTCAACCAGCTCAGCGCCGGCACGCACGTGATCGTGAAGCGCAGCGCCGATCGCCGCAAGATCGCCGGCGAGGCCGAGTGGTTCGCCCAGCTGCCCGGCGCGCTTCGCCGGTTCACGCCGCAGCTGCTCTCGGCCGGGCCCGACGGCGAGGGCGGCCACCAGTACGAGCTCGAGCTCTTGCGCCTGATGCCGCTCAGCGATCTGCTCGTGTTCGGCCAGCTGCCCCAGCTGGTGTGGAGCTCGATCTTCGACGCGTGCGACGACTGGCTGCTCCACTGCCGGCGGTTCGCCGCGCCCGCCGCGCAGCTCGGCCCGTCGCGTGAGCTCTACCTGCCCAAGACGACGCGCCGGCTCGACGAGTTCGCGCGGCTCCGCGGCTTCGATCTCGAGCGCGAGCTCGTGTTCGGCCACCGCCGCGTCCCGGGCCTTGCCCGGATCGCCGAGCTCGCCGCGGCGGCGATCCCGGCGCTCGCGGCGCCGGATCTGTGCGTGATCCACGGCGACTTCTGCTTCAGCAACATCCTGTACGACCACCGCGCCGGCGCGGTGAAGGTCATCGATCCGCGCGGCGGCGTCGATCTGTACGGCGACCCGCGCTACGACATCGCCAAGCTGCACCACTCGGTGATCGGGCTCTACGACTTCCTGATCGCCGGCCGCTACTGGATCTCCGGCGACGACCACGCGCGGTTCGCGATCGAGTTCCCGATCGAGCCGGCGCACGACGACGTCCAGCACCTGTTCGCCGACCGCGTGTTCGGCGGCGCCTGGCGCGGCCAGGACCCGGCGATCCTCGCGATCTCGGTGCTACTGTTCCTGGCGATGTTGCCGCTGCACGACGACCAGCCGGCGCGCCAGCGCGCGTTCATCGCCAACGCGCTGCGGCTGTTCGTCGAGCTCGAGGGCGCGCGATGACCCACTGGCTGGTGTTTCCGATGGCCGGGCTGAGCGAGCGGTTCACCCGCGCGGGCTACGCGGTCCCCAAGTACATGCTCGACGCCCACGGCAAGAGCTTGTTCCGCCACGCGGTCGAGGGGTTCTTGCCCGTGACCGAGGCGCTGCGCGTGCTGTTCATCGCGCGCGACGTCGCCGACACCGCGGCGTTCATCACCGCCGAGTGCCAGACGATGGGCCTCGGCAACTTCGAGATCCACGTGCTGGGCGCGCCGACCCGCGGCCAGGCCGAGACCGTCGCGCTCGGGCTCGCCGGGCGCGCAGCCGACGACGACGCGGCGATGATCTTCAACATCGACACGTTTCGACCCCGGTTTCGTCCGCCGACCCGGTTCGCGATGGCGGAGGTCGATGGCTACCTCGAGGTGTTCGAGGGCAGCGGCACGAACTGGTCGTTCGTCGCGCCGCTGGGCGATCCGGCCGACCAGCGCGTCGCCCGGACCACGGAGAAGGATCCGATCTCCGAGCTGTGCTGCACCGGGCTCTATCAATTCGGCCAGGTCGGCGATTTCCGCGAGGCGTTCGCGGCCGCGGCCGCTGGCGGCCAGACGTCGTGGAGCGCCGGCGAGCTCTACGTCGCGCCGCTCTACAACCGGCTGATCGCCAACGGCCGCGACATCCGCTACGAGCTGATCGCGCGCGACGACGTCATCTTCTGCGGCACCCCCGAGGAGTACCGCGACTTCGTGGAGCGAGGTTGAGCGATCGCTGGGCGATGGCGCGAGGCCGAAGCGCTGCCGATCAGATCTCCGCGACGGCGTCGACGCCCGCGGCGGCGCGCAGCCTGGGCAAGAGCGCCGCGGTGATCCGGCTGCGCATGGCGTCGATCCGGCCGGTCAGCTCGGCGGCGAGCGCTTCGCGGTTGGTGCGGACGCGGTCGGCCTGGGCGACGACCGCCTCGACCCAGCCGGCCTCCGGCGGACGGATCACCTCGACGGGCAAGCCGAGCTCCTGGAACAGCCCGGTGATCTTGAACGACGAGCCCTCGACCGGCACGACCGGCGCGCCGCCGACCATCGCCAGGATCGCGGTGTGCATGCGGCTCGACACCACGAGATCGAACCGGCCGAGCAGCGCGGCGTAGCGATCGTAGTCGAGCGCCGCGCCCTCGACGGTCACGCCGAGCTGCTTGCGCAGCTGCTCGTAGAATGCGTGATCGGAGGGCGCCTCGTTGGAGACCAGCACGACGCGATGCCCCGCCGCCTGCAGCCCGCGGATCACGTCGACCCAGCGCGCCGCGTAGCCCCGGGCGGTCGCCTCGGGTACGTTGATCGCCACGGCGATCTCCCCGGGGCGGCGGTCGCCGCGCGCCGCGGCCTGGCTCGCGAGGGCGAGATCCGGAGCGACGACGACATTGGCCATCTCGCCGCCCATCTCGCGGAACGCCTGGATGCTCTTGGTGTCGCGAAACCCGACCAGATCGAGCTCACGGTAGACCTGGGGGATCACGGCGCGCAGCGTCGGATCGTTGATGTCCATCGTGTGGTTGACGATCGCGGTCGGTACGCCGAGCTTGTGCGCGACATGGGCGTCGATCAGGTGGTAGAACGCAGGCTCCGGCATCCGCGGAAAGAACTCCCCCGCTGGATTGACAACGACCAGACGCGCGCGCTGGCACGCGGCGAGTCGCTCCAGGTAGGTGTGGCGGTAGCGCCCGGTGCGCGCGATCCACCCGCGCAGGTTGAGCCGCTTGCGAAGCTCGGGGTAGCGCACGGGTACCGGGATCGCTTCATCGAGGAGGATCCGCGGCGCAAGGTCCGGCGCGCGCGCGGCTCCCGGCCCGGGAGCGAGCCTCGCGAGCTTGGTCGTCAGCGCGTCGAATGCCCGAAACGGGTCCTTTGCGCGCGCCAGCTGGCCCAGCGTGTACTGCAATAAATGTGGGGGGCGGCGCTCGAGCACGCGGATGGCCGTGCCAGGAAACGCTTGCCGCAAGAGCCCCAGCCACGCCGCCGAAAGTGCCTGGTTTCCTTTGTTCAGGGTGCGCAGTCGCGTGATCAGCAGCACCTCGCTACGGGAGCTTGTCATCTGTAGTTCATCGCTCTGCAATCACGGGGTGAATCGAGACACATGGACTCGCCGTCTTGGATGCCCGAGCGGCCCTCGGCGTTCACCGATCCTGGGGGCTGGCCAACCTGCCAGTTCTCCGACGGTCCGCGTCGATCCGGCGGCGCGCCGCGCAAATCGTGAGGTACCGCGATTGACGTTGACATTGTCACACGCACGTCCGATTGTGGAACGCAACTACTATGTCCAACAAACGAGTATTCAGCGTGCTGGGAATCAGCGCGCTGATCGGGTTTCAGGGGTGCGCCACGGATGACGGCGCAGACGGCGCAGACGGCACGGGCAATCTGTCCTCGATCGAGGCAGATGTCACGCTCGCCGCGCCGCTCAATCTCGTCGTGACCGTGACGTCGTCGGTCGGCGAGAGCCTGGCGTGGGACACGCCGGCCGGCGTGACGCCGGACAAGTACATCATCTATCGCGGGTTCTCGCCCGGCACCGAGACGACCTTGACGAGCGCGGCGGCAAGTCCGACCACGTTCGCGTACAACCACCTGACGCCCGCCACGAACTACTGCTGGCAGGTCCGCTACCTGGTGGGCAGCTCGCTGTCGCCGCCGTCGAACGAGCAGTGCGCGGCGACGCCTGTCAACACGCCTCCGGACGCGCCGGCCGACGTGACCGCCACGGCGATCTCGTCGTCGCGGATCACGGTGACGTGGACCGCGGTGGCGGGCGCCACCTCGTACCAGGTGTTTCAGGGCAGCCCGCCCGCGGCGCCGAGCTTCCTGGGCACGGTGGCCGGGTCGATCACGACGTTCCAGGCCGCGGGCCTGGCGGCCGCCACCACGTACGCCTACCAGATCCGCGCGGTGTCCGCGAACGGCCCGTCGGAGCTCTCGACCCCGGCGGCGGTCGCCACCACGTTCCTCGCCGGGCTCGAGGCGTACTACAAGTTCGACGATAGCCGCGCCGGCACGGTGGCGGCCGACTCGTCGGGCCTGGGCCGCAACGGTACGCTGTCGGGCGGCGCCTCGTTCGCCGGCGACAAGCCGCCGGTGTTCAACGACCAGTCGATGCTGAGCGTTCCGGCAGCGGCAGACGCCAAGGTCACGGTCCCGAACACGCCGGCGTTCAACTTCACCGGCGCGTTCTCGCTGGCCACGTGGGTCAAGCTGCCGACCGCGGCCGACGTGCATATCGTCGGCATGCGGACCGCGGGCTGCGGCCCGCTCGGCTGGGAGATCGGTCAGAGCGCCGCCAGCGGCCTGTACTTCGCCGGTCGCGCCAGCACCCTCGCGTCGGGCACGTCGCTCGTGGTCGGCGCGTGGACCCACGTCGCGGTGACCTCTGACGGCGGCAACCTCACGATCTATGTCAACGGCGCCGCGGTGCAGAGCGCGCCGTTCGTCGTGGGCAACGCGCTCAAGCTGCCGCTGACGTTGGGCCACGTCGGCGATTGCACGGGCGGCGCGGTCAAGCTCGACGAGACGACGATCTACAGCCGCGTGCTGAGCGCGGACGAGGTCGCCAAGCTCGGCACGGTGCCGCCGGCGCCGCTGAACCTGACGATCACGTCGGAGTCGTCGCGGCACACGGTGCTGAGCTGGAGCGCGGTCCCCGGCACCTTCAAGTACCTCGTGTTCCGCGGCACCGCTGCCGGCGGCGAGGTGTTCCTGGATAGCACCGACGCGACCGGCTACGACTACGGCAAGCAGACCCCGGGCGTGCTGTACTTCTGGCGCGTCGCCGCGGTGGTGCTGCCGCTGGTGTCGCCGAACTCCGAGGAGGTCAGCGGCGCGACCCTGCCGGTGCCCGACGCGCCGGCCAACGTGACCGCGACGGCGCTGAGCGGCAACCGCGCGCTGGTGTCGTGGAGCGCCGTGACGCGCGCGGCGCAGTACCAGATCTTCCGCTCGACCGGCGGCGGCGCGTTCGTGTTCCGGTCGACCGTGGAGCCCGGCACGCTGACGTTCCGCGACGCGGGGCTGACCGCGGGTACGACGTACGCGTACCAGGTCGAGGCGGTCGACGGCGATCGGGTCAACTCGGCGGCCTCGACCACCGCGACCATCACCGCCATGCCGTGAGCGACGCGGCGACGCGTTGACTTCAGGCGCCGACGACAGGCGCGATGTGAGTGGCGTACAGCTTCTGCAGGATCGGTCGCAGGCGCAGGAGCTCGAGGGACGCCGGCAGCAGGTAGCCGACGGCGTCGTGCACGCGGGACCCCGAGTGCTGCAGCCAGCGCCGGCCGTAGCGCCGGAGCAGCTTCTTCTGGTAGCCCCACGCGGTCGGCCGCAGCTTCTCGGCGAGGGTCTTGCCGTACGCGAAGCTGGTCGTCATGTGAAACACCGCGAGCTGGTCGAGGCTGGGTGATCGCCGGTACAGGTGGCGCCAGCGGCCGTTGTAGCGATCGGGGAGCGGCACGAACGGCTGGCCGCGCTCGCGCAAGAGGTGGATCGCCGTCGCGAACGGCGGCTCGTCGGTGATCGACAGGGCCGGCGGCGGGTTTTGCGCCGAGAGGCCCTCGCGGAACTGGCCGATCCGCTGGGCGCTGTCGGGGATCGCCTGGAGCACCGCCAGGTGGTCCTGCCACAGCTGGACCAGCGGCGAGCCGTGCGGCGCGGCGACCACGCCGGAGTTGAAGCTCGGAAACAGCGACGGATCGACCGCCATGTCGAGCGTGTGGTGGAAGTCGGGGATGCGGTCGCGGGGCGGCGTGAGCCCGAGCCGGGCGTACAGCTCGCTCCACATCTCGGGCGCCATGATCGCGCTGTGCGACGGCCCGGCGCTGATCGCGTCGTCCGGGATGATCGCCGCGAGCTCGGATAGATCGGACAGCACGAGGATGTCGACGTCGAGCAGCAGGATCCGCGGGGTCCGAGGGGCGATCTCGAAGCCGCGCAGCTTGTTGGCGTAGACCCCGAGCGCCGCCCTGGGGTGCACCGAGATGATCGCGGAGGCCCGCTCGGCGAGCCGGCGGACCGCCGAAGGCGGCTCGCCGATGCACGCCAGGTGGAGCGGCCAGCGCCGCGACGCCCCGGCGTACTCGAGCCACGACGCGAGGAAGTACAGCGTGCGAGCCTCGAACGTCACGCGGGCCGTGCCGCTGAAGTCGGGGACGATGACGACGTCGAACGCGCTCATCGCCCCAGTTCTCGCACGGACGGCGTGGCCTGGGTGATGGCGAGAATGCCTGATCTCGCCCCGGCAATCGAGGTGGTGGGGGCGGCTCGCCTCGCGTACGCTTCCAGCGTAGATTGGCCCGGCGAAGGAGCGGGGGTCGTTGCAACCAGAAGGCTCAGCCGCCGATGATCCCGATCGCATTCCGCGCCAGGTGCGGCGCGGGATCTCGTGGAACCTCGTCGGCGCGGTGTCGACGAACCTGATGCGCCTGGTCGTCCTGGTCGTGCTCGGCCGCGTGCTCGACTCGCGCGCGTTCGGCGTGGTCGCCGCGGCGCTGTCGGTCATCACGATCCTGACCACGGTGCGCGACGTCGGCATCGGCCAGGCGCTGATCCAGCGCAAGGCGCTCGACCCCGAGCACTACGCCACGGCGTTCGCGGTGTCGACCTACCTGGGCGCCGGGCTCGCCGCGGTCGTCGTGGTGACCGCGCCGGCGGTCGCCCGGCTGTTCCACAGCCCCGAGTGCGTCGATCTGCTGCGCGCGCTCAGCCTCATGTTCGTGTTCCGCGGCCTGTCGGCGACGTCGATGACGCTGTTCCAGCGCGCGATGGATTTCCGCGCGATCGCGCTGATCGACACCGTGACCTACAGCCTGGGCTCGCTCGCCAGCATCGGCCTCGCGGTCGCCGGCTTCGGGCCGTGGGCGCTGGTCGCCGGCTACCTCCTCGAGGAGGGCCTCAGCACGGCGACGTTCCTCTACCTGCGGCGGCCGCGGCTCACGCTGCGGATCGATCGAGCCCGGCTCGGCGACCTGATCGGCTTCGGCGCGGGCTCGACCGCGTCGGCGATCTTCCACATGCTGGCGGTGCAGGGCGACAACATCGTCGTCGGCCACCGCCTGGGCCCGGCCGAGCTCGGGTTCTACACGCGGGCCTACGATCTCATCAAGATGCCGGCGCTGATGTTCACCAACATCGTGGGCAGCGTGCTGTTTCCGGCGCTGTCGCGGCTGCAGGGCGACCGCGCCGCGCTCGGCGTCGGGTTCCGCCGTCTGATCTTCGCCAACGCGCTCGTGCTGCTGCCGGCCAGCGCGCTGCTCATCGCGATCGCCCCCGAGGTGATCCGGATCCTGATGGGCCCGCACTGGGGCGCCGCCGTGCTGCCGTTCCAGATCCTCGCCGCGACGATGATGATGCGGGTCAGCTACAAGGTCGGGGCGACGGTGGCGAACGCCAACGGGGCGGTCTACGGCGTCGCGGCCGCCAACCTCGCGTACACCACCGCGGTGATCGGCGGGGCCCTGGTCTCGGCGCGCTGGGGCATCCCCGGCGTCGCGGTGTCGACCGGCCTGGCGATCATCCTCATGTACCTGCTGTGCTCGTGGCTCGGGCTCGCGCAGAGCGCGCTCGGCTGGCGGGGATTCGGCGCCGCGCACCTGCCGGGCGTCGTGCTCGGGGGGGCGGTGTCGGCGGCGGCGTGGCCGCTGGCGCTGGCGCTGCGCGCCGCCGACGTGCCGGCGGTGGCGACGTTCGCGGTGGTCACGCTGGTGACCGCGGCGATCTCGGTCGGCGCAATCGCGCTGTGGGTCGGGCGCGGCACCGGCGACTTCGCCTGGCTGCGCGGCGAGCTGGCGGGCGTGATCGGCAAGCTGCGCCGCCGCCGCAAGCCGGCGCCCGCGGCCCCCATCGTGTAAGCTGACGGCGCATGGAGCGCGCGCTCGTCGTGGTCGGGAGCGGCGGTCACGCCAAGGTCGTGATCGCGTCGGCCCAGGCCGCGGGGTTCGCCGTGACCGCGGTCGTCGACGACGATCCGGCGCGCTGGGGCCAGCACGTGCTCGGCGTCGCGATCTCCGGGCCGGCGTCGCCGATCCTCGAGGACCCCGCCGCGCTCGCGGTGCTCGCGATCGGCGCGAACCGCGCGCGCCGGGCGCGGGCTGACCACGCGCGCTGCCAGTTCGCGACCGTGGTCCACCCGCGCGCGGTCGTCCATCCGTCGGTCCGGATCGGCGCGGGCAGCGTGGTGTTCGCCGGCGCGGTGATCCAGCCCGACGCCGCGATCGGCGGCCACGCGATCGTCAACACCGCGGCGTCGATCGATCACGACTGCGTGCTCGGTGACTTCGTGCACGTCGCGCCCGGCGTGCGGCTCGCCGGCAGCGTCGTCCTCGGCGAGGGTGCCATGCTCGGGATCGGCACCGTCGCGATCCCCGGCGCGCGCGTCGGGGCCTGGAGCGTCGTGGGCGCGGGCGCGGCGATCCTCGGCGAGCTCCCCGCGAACGTGGTCGCGATCGGCACGCCGGCGCGGCCCCGGCGTTAGTGTCCGGTCGCGACGAATTGTTCGCGCGGACCGCGATCATCGCGATCACCGTGGGAGTGCTCGTGGCGCGGCTTGCGGGGGCTGCATCGGCCGCCTAGACTCGCGTGTCGAGTGACGAGCACAGTTCTGGACACCGTCATCGCACCGCCGTCCGAAGGGAGGCATTCGTGGAAGTGATCATCCTGTGTGGAGGCCAGGGCACGCGGCTACGCGAGGAGACCGTGTTTCGCCCAAAGCCCATGGTGCAGATCGGTGATCGTCCGATCCTGTGGCACATCATGAAGTACTACGCGTCGTTCGGGCACCACGATTACGTGCTCAGCCTGGGCTACAAGGGCGAGCAGATCAAAGAGTACTTCTGGCACTACGAGCTGATGAACAACGACGTCACGCTCGAGCTCGGCAAGCCGCAGGCGATCGAGATCCACCACGCTCACCCGGAGCTCGGCTGGAAGGTCACGCTCGCGCACACCGGCGTCGACGCGCTCAAGGGCGCGCGGCTCAAGAAGGTCGAGCGCCACGTCCGCGGCGACACCGTCATGGTGACCTACGGCGACGGCCTGGCCGACGTCGACCTCGACGCGCTGCTCGCGTTCCACCGCTCGCACGGCAAGATCGCCACCGTCACCGGCATCAACCCGGCGTCGCGGTTCGGCGAGCTGCGGATCGAGGGCGCCCAGGTCAAGAGCTTCCGCGAGAAGCCGCGCAGCGCCAGCCAGCTGGTCAATGGCGGGTTCTTCGCGTTCGAGCGCTCGATCTTCAACTACGTCACCGCGGACGATGGCTGCGACCTCGAGGTCGGCCCGCTCGAGGAGCTGGCGCGCGCCGGTGAGCTCATGGTGTTCAAGCACACCGGCAGCTGGGCGTGCATGGACACCGACCGCGATCGCACCTACCTCAACGACCTGTGGTCCTCCGGCAAGGCGTTCTGGAAGCGATGGTAGGCACCGCAGACGTGGGCGGCTATCGCGGCAAGACGGTCCTTGTCACGGGCGATACCGGCTTCAAGGGCTCGTGGCTCGCGGTCTGGCTGCTCCAGCTCGGCGCGCGGGTCGTCGGCTATGCGCTGCCGCCGGCCTCGCCGCGCGACAACTACCTCCTGTGCGGCCTCGCCGACCGGATCACGCACATCGACGGCGACATCCGCGACTACGGAAAGCTCGCCGCCGCGATCGCCAGCCACAAGCCGGACGTCGTGTTCCACCTCGCCGCCCAGCCGCTCGTGCTGGAGTCGTACCGCGAGCCGCGCGAGACCTTCGAGGTCAACGTGATGGGCACCGTGAACGTTCTGGAAGCGGCGCGCCACGTACCCTCCGTGCGCGCGGTCGTGATCGTCACCAGCGACAAGTGCTACGAGAACCAGGCCTGGGTCTGGGGATATCGCGAGTCCGACGCGATGGGCGGCCATGATCCGTACAGCGCGTCGAAGGGCGCGGCGGAGCTGGCCGCGGCGTCGATGCGGCGGTCGTTCTTCGGCGGCGGGTCCGCGGCGGCGATCGCCACGGCGCGCGCCGGCAACGTGATCGGCGCGGGCGACTGGGCCGCCCACCGGATCGTCCCGGACTGCATCCGGTCGCTCGCCGCCGGCGAGCCGATCGTGATCCGCCACCCCAAGGCGGTGCGGCCGTGGCAGCACGTGCTCGACGCGCTGCACGGCTACCTCCAGCTCGGCGTCCGGCTGGTCAGCGACGGCGCGACCAGCGCGTTCGCCTCGGGCTGGAACTTCGGCCCGACCCAGCAGACCATGCTCCCGGTGGTCGGTCTGGTCGACGCGGTGATCGCCGCGTGGGGCTCGGGCACGTTCCGCATCGACCGCGATCCCAACGCGCCCGACGAGGCGCGCTTCCTCCACCTCGATATCTCCAAGGCGCTGAACCAGCTCGGCTGGCGGCCGGTGCTCGGGCTCGAGGCCATGGTCGCGCTCACCGTCGATGGCTACCGCGCCGAGCTCGCCGAGACCGGCGACGTGTTCGACCACCGGGTCGCGCAGATCCAGGCATTCGAAGCCGCCGCTCATGGATAACCGTCGCCATGGATGATTGTCGATCATGTGGCTCGGCGCTCGGTGCGCCGTTCCTGCGCCTGGGCAGCCAGCCGCTGTCGAACGCGTACCTGCGGCCGGCCCAGCTCGCCCGGATGGAGCCGACCTATCCGCTCGACGTCTACGCGTGCGAGCGCTGCACGCTGGTCCAGCTCGCCGAGTTCGAGCGCGCCGCCGAGATCTTCGGCGACGACTACGCGTACTTCTCGTCGTTCTCCGACAGCTGGCTCGCGCACTGCCGGGCGTACACCGAGATGGCGCGGGCGCGGTTCCACCTCGACGCGGCGTCGTTCGTCGTCGAGGTCGCCTCGAACGACGGCTACCTCCTGCAGTACTTCCAGCGCGCGCAGATCCCGGTGCTCGGCGTCGAGCCGGCCCGGAGCGTCGCCGACGCGGCGCGCGCCAAGGGGATCCCGACCGACGTCGAGTTCTTCGGCGCGAGCTACGCGGCGCGGCTGCGCCGCGAGGGCCGGCTCGCCGATCTGCTGATCGGCAACAACGTGCTGGCGCACAACCCCAACATCAACGACTTCGTCGCCGGGATCGCCGGCGCGCTGTTGCCGCACGGCGTGGCGACGCTCGAGTTTCCGCACGTCCTGCGGATGATCGAGGGCAACCAGTTCGACACGATCTACCACGAGCACTTCTCCTACCTCTCGCTCCACGCGGTCGACGCGCTGTTCGCGCGCCACGGCCTGGCGGTGTTCGACGTCGACGAGCTCGCGACGCACGGCGGCTCGCTGCGGATCTACGCCCAGCTCGCGACCGGCCGCCACCCGGTCAGCCCGCGGGTCGCCGAGGTCGTGGCCGCCGAGCGCGAGGCGGGCCTGCATGGCCGGCAGGCCTACGCCGAGTTCGGCGAGCGCGTCCGGCGCACCAAGCGCGAGCTGCTCGCGCTATTGATCGCCGCCAAGCGCGCGGGCAAGCGGATCGTCGGCTACGGCGCGCCGGCCAAGGGCAACACGCTGCTCAACTACTGCGGGGTGCGGACCGATTTTCTCGACTACACGGTCGATCGCAACCCGCACAAGCAGGGCCGGTTCCTGCCGGGAACCCACATCCCGATCCACGCACCCGAGCGGATCTTCGACGACAAGCCGGACTACGTGTTGATCCTGCCGTGGAACATCCAGCAGGAGATCCTGGGCGCGCTCGCGGGCATCGCGGCGTGGGGCGGCAAGTTCATCGTGCCGATCCCGGAGCCGGAGATCATCGGATGAAGTTCACCGAGACGCCGCTCGCGGGTGCGTTCGTGGTCGAGATCGAGCGCCACACGGACGACCGCGGGTTCTTCGCGCGCACGTTCTGCCGCCACGAGTTCGAGGCCCACGGCCTCGACCCGCGGATCGCGCAGTGCAACATCTCCTACAACGAGCACGCGCGGACGCTGCGCGGCCTACACTACCAAGCGGCGCCGCACGAAGAGGCCAAGCTGGTGCGCTGCCTGACCGGCCGGATCTACGACGTCATCGTCGACGTCCGGCCCGCGTCGCCAACCCGGCTCGGGTGGTTCGCGGTCACGCTCGACGCGGCCCTGCGCAACGCGCTCTACATCCCGGCCGGCTTCGCGCACGGCTTTCTCACGCTGACCCCCGACGCCGAGGTGCTGTACCAGATGTCGGTCAGCTTCGCGCCCGCGTCGGCGCGCGCGCTGCGCTGGAACGATCCGGCGCTCGGCATCGTGTGGCCGGCGGAGCCCCAGGTGATCAGCGACACGGACCGCGCGCACGCGCTCGTCGCCGAGTCCGGCCATGACTGAGCGGGGGCGCGCGTGAAGTTCCTGGTCACCGGGGCGCGCGGCTTCCTCGGCGCGCGGGTCGTGGCCGCGCTCGCCGCGCAGCCCGGCGACGAGGTGGTCGGGCTTTACCGCCCGCGGGCCGGCGGCGCGGGGCCGGGCATCGCGTGCGATCTCGATGATACGCCGCGGCTCGCCGGCGTGCTGCGCGAGCTGCGCCCCGACGCGATCCTCCACCTCGCCTGGTTCACCGCGCACGGCGCCTACTGGTCGGCGCCCGAGAACCTGGGCTGCGTCGCGACCGGGCTGTCGCTGCTCCGGCTGGCCGCCGAGCACGGCTGCCGGCGGTTCGTCGGCGCCGGGACGTGCGCCGAGTACGACTGGCAAAGCGCCCAGCTGATCGAGCGCGCGACGCCGTGCGCGCCGCACACGCTGTACGGCGCCGCCAAGCTCGGGCTGTTCCTCGTCGCCGAGCGGTTCGCCCAGACCACCGGCATGTCGCTCGCGTGGCCGCGCTACGGCTTTCTGTTCGGTCCCGACGAGGCGCCGGGTCGGCTGGTCACCGGGGCGATCCGCGCGCTCGCCGCCGGCGCGGACTTCGCGTGCTCGACCGGCACCCAGGTCCGCGACTTCCTCCACGTCGACGAGGCCGCCGCGGCGACCGTGGCGATCGCGCGCAGCGCGGTGACCGGCCCGGTCAACGTCGGATCCGGCGAGGCGATGCCCGTGCGGCAGATCGTCGAGACCGTGGCGGCGCTGGTCGGTGGTCCGGCGCGGCCGCGGTTCGGCGCGCTGCCGGGCCGGCCCGAGGACCCCGCCGCGCTGATCCTCGATCTGGCGCGCCTGCACGGCGAGGTCGGCTGGCG
>Ga0302322_100001098_pt1 | contig 21955 bp, 21 predicted proteins | sample Fen_T0_2_FD_203757 | JGI IMG/M metagenome (GOLD analysis project Ga0302322, IMG submission 203757) | Peat permafrost microbial communities from Stordalen Mire near Abisko, Sweden - Fen_T0_2 | ecosystem: Environmental > Terrestrial > Soil > Wetlands > Permafrost | place: Sweden: Abisko...
GACGTCGCGACGCCCTCGATCGAGCTCGAACGGAAGCTGGTCTCCTCGAGGTAGACACCAGGAGTCAGGTACTCAGGCATGCGGGACCTCCTCGGTCACGGGGTGAGCCCGAACTCGAGGTCGTCGGGCAGGATCATGTCCGCGCCGGTCGGCACCACCACGTGGAGGGTGGGCTTCGCGTTCGCGACATAGCCGGGCGGGGGCGCGAGGCCGCGCAACCGCGGGCTGTCCAGGGCGGCCGGAGCCGGAGGGCTGGGGGAGCGGGGGACGTTCTCGACCGTGAGGTCGGCCAGCGCGTCGTCGGCGTCGACCGGCACCGGCACCTTCCGGGCCTTGATCGTCAGATCGACCGGGATGGTCGAGCCCAGGGGGTGCTGGCCGGGGTCGGTGACGACCAGGACGAACTCGCCCCGGTCGTCGGCGTGCGCATACCCGGCGATCGATTGGGTCGCTCCGGTCGCGGTGACCCGCGCCCAGCGAGCAGGCTTGCCACCGCGCCGGACCCGGCCCCGGATGACCGTGCTCCCGGGCGACAGCGCTGCCGCGGCTCCGGGCCAGAGCCAGACGCGAAGGAGTCGGTGGTCCGTGGGGATGAACGGCCGCGCCCCACCTCCGTCCACCCGGTTCTCCGGCCACAGCGGGATCCGCAGCCGCCGCGCGACGAAGCGGCGGCTCGGGTCGTCGATCCGGACCTGGATCGTGGAGGGCAGCGGGACGTCGTGGCGCAGCGTGAACCGGGCCGGGCCGGCGGCGTCGAACGCGATGCAGGGGTACGACGGCACGGGCACCGGCACGAAGGGACTGCGTGGCCGCTCGTAGCCGGCCCGGAGCTGGGTGAGGACCAGCCGGTCCGTGAGGGGGTCACGGCATTCGACGGCGAGTGCGAGCCGGTGCCAGACGTCCACGGCGCCCACCGTCGTCTCGATCACGGCGTCGGCGGTCATGTGCCGATCCGATCCACGCGACCCGCGACGAGGGCCACCCGTTCCCGGCCCGGCTCGACCGGTCCCTCGAGGCAGATGACCCTGGCGATGTACGGCAGCGTCAGCCGGAACTCGGTGGTCAGCGCCTGGAACGCCTCGCTCATCGACTCCAGGGCCAGGTCGTCGGTCACCAGCTGGACCGCGTCGCCGGGCTGCCACGGCGAGAACGGGGTGCCGCCCTGGTCGATCGGCAGCAGCTGGACGCCCGTGAGGATCGGGTGGCTCTCGAGGATCTGGGCCGCGAGCCCGAGCCACTGCAGCTCCGCCTCGGCGTTCTCCGCCCAGGCCGCCAGCAGGAGGTGCATCCTGATCGGGAGACGCGGGATGCCGTCCATGCTGCCGACCGCCGACCACCCGGGGCGCGTCTCCCTGTCCACGCTGACCCGGTAGCAGTACACCGACACCGCCGGCTGGGTGATCGTCTGGCCGGTGTTGGTCTTCAGGGTCTTCAGCTCGTTCGAGCTGGCCAGGAACGCCTGGAGGTTGTCCGCGACTGCTTCCGGGTGGTCGGCGAAGCCCCGGTTGAGCATCGCGACGATGCTCTGTCCGGCGGCCCTCAGAGCCTGGTACTCAGCCACGTCACACATCGTGGGCACGACCCGTCACGGCATCGTCGCGGACCGGCGCGAAGCGGGCCCGGTGGGCGACGGTGCGGTGACAGCGGAGGTCGAGACTTCACGTGCGCTCACAGACAAGGAGCTCCGATGACTTCCGAGGAACCCCGCAATCCTGACAACGAGGACGGCTGCCCCCCTCCGCCGGACGACTCAGGATGCGACGCGAGCACGATCGACACGGTGGCCTGCAAGGCCGCAGGCGTCGCCGCGCAGGCCGCCTACGACGCGACGTACACCGCGGATCTCGAGACCGCGAAGCAGCAGTACAACGATGTCCGCACCCAGTACCGCACCAGTAGGCAGGCGGCGGCCGTCCCCTACAAGGAGATGCGACACCAGATCAAGCACCTGCTCGAGCGCATCCGCTGCATGATCGAGCAGAAGCGGGTCTGGGTCTGCCTGGACGACGCCTACTGCGAGGTGATCGAAGAGGTCGAGTGCTGCAGCCCGGATCCCGGATGCTGCGCACGGGCGCGCAGCTTCGACGTCGAGGACGCGGAGGAGCTGGCGCTGCGCAGGCTCGAGCGGGTGATCAAGAAGTACCAGCGGTGGACCGACCAGTCGAAGGCCTGCTTCGACAACCTCGCCCAGGAGCCTGCCGCGCTCACTGCCCGGGTCGCCGCCGCTCAGCAGCTGATCAAGGACATCGACACCGCCCTCAGCGGAGACCCGGCGACCACCGACCTCAAGCAGCTCTATGCCCGGGCGAAGGTCGCCGCCTGGACCGTCGAGCAGGTGTACGGCGGGTTCGCCCGGACGCAGGACTTCGTCGACTGCCTGTGCCTGGCACTGACGACCTGGACCGCCGGCTGCGCGGCGGTCTCCGAGCTCACCCGGGCGGAGGCCTTCAAGGAGTGCTGCGAGCAGCAGGCGGAGGCGCGCTGCGAGGAGCTCCGGACGCACACCGTCGAGGAGATCCTGGCGACCTACGACCGGCTCTGTGGTGACGACCCGTGCGACAAGGGCGACGGCTCCGACGACGGTTGCGAGGACGACGACGGCGACGGCTCCGACGACGACTGCGGGTGTGGCCACCACCACCATCACCATCACCATCACCGTCACCACCACGGCACGAAGGGCTGTGGTTGCCACGAGGACGACGAGCCCGGCACCGAGGACACCGAGGACGGAGAGGACTCCGGCGGCGACAGCTCCGAGGCGAGCTGATGCGCTGCGGTGAGCTGTCGGGCGATGCAGGGGCGTGACGAGCGCCGCTCCCGCCGCAGAGGTTCGGCAGAGCCGTCTGGTGGACCCGAGCACTCCGAGCTGGAGCGCGAGGGTCGGCCGTTGGAGGGGCGCCAGCGGCGGGCCTGGGAGTCGCAGCTGGGTCACGACCTCGGTGAGGTGAGGGTCCACGAAGGGGCCGGTGCTGCCGAGTCCGCGCACCGGCTCGACGCCCTGGCCTACGCGGCCGGGAACGACATCGTCATGGGCGACGCGTTCTCGCACGACAGTCCCGAGCGCAGCCGACTGCTGGCCCACGAGCTGGCCCATGTGGTCCAGCAGGGCGCTGTACCGCGCACCCAGGAGACGCCGCCGGTCGTGGTGGACAACCCGGATGCGGAGGCCGAGGCGGGGCGCATCGCGGACGGTCATCAGGCCGTCCTGAGCCAGGCCGGGTACGGCATCGCCCGTGCACCGACCAGCCTCGGCACCAGGTTCACCCACCCCACGGGATCGAGGTCCGCGTTCACGCACGTGCACGCCGAGTTCGATGGCTCCGACTTCACGGTCTTCGACGGCAGCAAGGCGATCCTGACGCACCCCGCCCAGTCGGGTCGTCCCGTCTCCGTCCGGCCCGCGGACGCCGCCGCGTGCAAGGGCAGTACCGGAGACTCCTACCTCAACAACCCGCGGTACGTCGGCATCCAGGACTTCGGCCCCATCCCCGAGGGTGAGTACGTGTTCAGCCTGAGCACGTTCGCGACCTTCACCGGTGCCGAACAGGTGACCATGATCTCCGGAGGCATGTTCACAGATCCGTTCGGGACGGCCCTTCATGGCGGCGACTGGGGGTCGGGCCGGGCGCCCCTGCGACCGACCAGGATCGTCCCCGCCGCCAAGGGCTGTGGCAGCACCACGACGCGGAGCGGCTTCTACCTGCACGGCGGCTCGCTGCCGGGGTCATCGGGGTGCATCGACGTCGACAACGACGGCATCGACGGACTCCTCACGTTGCTCACCGGGTACCGGAAGGACATCCCCGTCAAGGTCGCCTACACCAAGGCTGCCCCGTCGGTCGGCTGGGGCACCCGCCGGCTGGGTGGCTTCACGTACCCGACCGACGAGCGCGGGCAGCCGATCAAGGACCCCACGATCTGGGACCGGTTCCGCGGCGCCACGAAGGACTAGGCGCGGCTCGTCCGCGCTCCGACCGGCGGGGTCCGGCGCTAGTCTGGCGGCGTGCAGAGCAACCACAGTCGCATGGTGACCGGTGTGGTCCTGGGCCTGGTCATCGCCGCAGGTTTCGAGTTCGAGCTGGCCTGGCTGTTCCTCGGCGGCCTGGTCCTCTTCCTCGCCTGGCTCGGCTACCTGCTGCTCGGACCGGACACCTGATGGTGGGGCCGCCGCTGGCGGTCACCGGGTCGACCGGAGCGCTCGGTGGACTCGTGGCCCGCGGACTGGCGGTACGCGGCGTACCCCAGCGGCTGCTGGTGCGCGCGCCGGACCAGGCGCCGGCGCTCGACGGCGCTGTCGTGCTGCCCTGCAGCTACGGCGACCGGGAGGCGGCCGTCGCTGCGCTCGAGGGTGTCGAGACGCTGCTGATGGTCTCGGCGTCGGAGTCAGCCGACCGGCTCGACCAGCACCGCAGCTTCGTGGACGCCGCGGCCGAGGCGGGCGTCCTGCAGGTCGTCTACACGTCGTTCGTCTCGGCCGCTGCCGACTGCACGTTCACCCTCGGCCGCGACCACTGGGCCACCGAGGAGCACATCCGGCAGAGCGGCCTGAGCCACACCTTCCTCCGCGACAACTTCTACCTCGACTTCACGCCGCTGATGGCGGGGGAGGACGGGGTGATCCGCGGGCCGGCCGGTGACGGACGGTTGTCGGCGGTGGCGCGCGCGGACATCGCGGCCGTCGCCGTCGAGATCATGGCGGACCCTGCTCCGCATGCCGGCGCGACGTACTCCCTCACCGGACCCGAGGCCTTCACCCTGGGTGAGGCCGCAGCGGTGATCAGCGAGGTGACCGGGCGTGCGGTGAGCTTCCACGACGAGACGATCGACGAGGCCTACGAGTCGCGGCGGCGCTGGGAGGCGCCGGACTGGCAGTACGACGCGTGGGTCTCGACCTACACCGCGATCAAGGCCGGCGAGCACGCGGCCGTGACCGACGACGTACGCCGGGTCACCGGCCGCGACCCGGTCGGCCTGCGGGCCTACCTCGAGGGCGACGCCGCGCGCTAGTCAGCCGGTGCGAAGGCCCGCGCCGACGTTGTGCAGGTGGCCGACGGCCGCGGCGTACGACGCGATCGCGCCCACCTCCAGATACGGGATGCCGCGGTCGGTGCAGAACCTCCGCACGACGGGCTGGGCCAGCCGCAGGTTGGCCCGGGGCATGCTGGGGAACAGGTGGTGCTCGATCTGGTAGTTGAGGCCGCCGAGTGCCGCATCGGTGAAGGGCCCACCACGGATGTTGCGCGACGTCAGGACCTGCCGCAGCAGCGGGTCCGCGGCCTGCTCGGCGTCCAGCACGGGCATGCCCTTGTGGTTAGGGGCGAAGGAGCAGCCCAGGTAGAGGCCCTGGACGCCCTTGTGGATCGCCACGAACAGCAGCGCCTGCGGCCAGGTCAGGGTGAGGACGAGCAGGCCGACGTAGAGGACGAAGTGCGTGATCATCAGCGCTGCCTCGGGTGCCCGGTGCCGCAACCCGGTCCGGAAGAGCTCGCGCGCGCTCGCGACGTGGAGGTTGACGGCCTCGCCCAGCAGGAACGGAAAGAAGAGGAGCGCCTGATGCTTGGTCGTCCAGGCCGCGAGGCCGCGACGGGCGCCCGCCTGGTCCGCGTCGAAGATCAGCACACCGGCGCGCACGTCCGGATCGCTCTCGAGGTCGTTGGGGTGCGCATGATGGGCGTTGTGCTTGGTGACCCACCAGCCGAAGCTCATGCCGCCCATCAGGTTGCCGTCCACGAGCCCGAGGAGCCGCATCCGGTTGGCGTTCCGGGTGACCTGGAGATGACCGACGTCGTGTCCGAGGAACCCCATCTGCGTGGCGACCACCCCGAACACCGGGGCGAGCAGCAGCAGCCACCACGAGTCCTGCCAGACCACCATCGCGGTGACCACGGCGGACAGGGCCGCGAACACCAGGGCGAAGTGGCCGGCGTACGACCAGGGCCTGCTGCGGAGCAGCCCGAGCTCACGGATCTGGGCTGTCAGCTCGCTGTACCCGCCGCGTCGGTCGGGGTCGACGTGGGTTGCGAGCGCGGAGCGAGTAGGGGGAACCTGCGTGGCCACCGGCCACCGCCTTTGGTCGCTGCCTGCGTCAGGACCCGTGGACCGGCGAAGGCCAGGGTCCGGGGCCTTGGAACGTGATCTGACGATCGCAGTACGGCCAGAGTACCGCGACCGGGCGACACGTAACTCTTTCTGGGGATGTCGGGCGTGCTCGGCACTGCCAGGCTGCTGAGGCATGGTGACTTCTCGCGTCGGTTCGTTGCGCAGCACATGCTTCCTCGGGACTGTGGCCCTCCTCGCGTCGGCGGGTCTGGTGATGACTCTGCCCTCCAGCGCGTCGGCGACCCCGGTGAGCCGCCAGGTGAGAGTGGCCGGCACGGACTGGGTGTCAGCCGGGGTCGGCGGGATCGGCACCGCCAAGACCCACGGCGGCAAGGGCACGATCACGCTCAAGGGCGTCAAAGGGAAGGTGACCGGGGCCTGGCTGTCGTGGAACGGCATCGGTCCGAAGGTCAACGGCGCCTACACCGGCTCCTACAACAACCCGAACATCAAGGTCAACGGAAGCAAGGTCATCGGCGTCAGCCAGGGCGAGTCGGGCTCGAACTGCTGGGGCCTCGCGGCCACGTCTCGCACCTACCTGGCAAACGTCACGAGGATCGTCAAGCCCCAGGGCAACGGCAAGTACCGGCTGACCGGACTCGGTGCCCATGGTGACGCCAACGGCGCGAGCCTCGTGGTCACCTTCAAGGACGGCAAGAGGTCGAACAACCAGGACCTCTACCTGTACTACGGCAACGACACCGACGCGGGCGGGTATCCGGGTGAGGACAACTTCTGGAACGACCCGCTGACGCAGATCGACTACCAGGGTGGGCCGGCGACGCTCCAGCTGGCCGTCGCCGACGGTCAGAACTTCGGCAATCCCGACGACGGCTCGGTCACGGTGACCGGCGGTGCCGGGATCGCCACGTTCGACGACATCCAGGCGAACCACTGGCTGTGGGACGGAACGACGGTTCCCAACGCACACCACAGCCGGGCAGGCTCGATCGCTGGCTCGGGCGGCGGGTCGCTCTACGACCTGGAGACCTACGACGTCACGAGCGTCTTCACGCCCTCGGCCGTGCAGACCGTCACTATCGCGGCGCCCCTGACCAACGACTGCCACTCGCTGACCATGGCCGCCCTCTCGGTGAAGGCGACCGGGCACCAGCCACCGGCGCCGCGCACCGTCTCCGTGGCGCCTGCCACGGTCAAGGAGGGTACGGGCCGGGTGCACTGCCCCCAGAAGGTGTGCCCGAAGTACACCCGGATGAACTTCACGGTGTCGTTGTCGCGGAAGGCGCCCAGGGCGGTCACCGTGAAGCTCCAGACGCAGGACGGCACGGCCGTCGCGCCCGGTGACTACCTCGCCAGGACGGGCACGCTCCGCATCAAGGCGCACCAGCGGTCCGCGGTGTTCCACGTGAACGTGGTCCGCGACAGGGTCGCCGAGCCCACCGAGGTGATGTACGCGGTGATCGACTCGGCCTCGATCGGCATTGCGACGGGGGCTGCCACCGGCACCATCCTGAACGACGACGGCCACACCAAGGCGGCATCGCGAGCGGGTGCACACCTCTTCGGCTCCGGCGGGAGGATCGCCCGCTGACGGACTACCCTCCCCGACGATCGTGCGCGATCGACCTGACCTGCCTGCCAGCCATGTCGCAGCTCAGGTGATGGTCATCCCGCCGTCGACGGGGAGGGTCTGGCCGGTGATGTAGCCGGAGGCGTCGGAGGCGAGGAACACCACGGTGGCGGCGAGCTCGGCCGGGTCGCCCTTGCGGCCGGACAGGATGCGGTAGCTCATCAGGTCGAGGTAGCCCTCGGGGTACATCTCGGTCATCTCCGACTCGAAGAAGCCCGGGGCCACGGCGTTGACCCGGATGCCCTTGCGGCCGGTCCACTGCTGGGCGAGGTCGCGCGTCAGCCCGATCAGCCCGGCCTTGGTCGCGGAGTACGCAGCCTGGGGCAGGCCGCCGGTGGTGAGGCCCAGGACGGAGGAGATGTTGATGATCGACGACCCGGGCTGCATCACGCGGCCACATGCCTGAGCCATCCAGTAGCAGCCGTTGAGGTTGACGTCGACGACGCTGCGGAACTGCTCGGGGGTCTCCCGGGTCGCGGGGACGGCCGTCCCGAGGCCGGCGTTGTTGACCAGGATGTCCACGCGGCCGAACTCGTCCATCGCGGCCTGGACGAGCGCCGTACACGCGTCGGGATCGGACACGTCCGTCGCAACGGCCAGGGCGCGGCGACCGGCCGTACGGACCAGGTCCGCGGTGGCCTCGAGCCGGTCCGCGCGCCGGGCACCGAGGACGACGTCGGCGCCGGCCTCGGCCAGTCCCTGTGCGAAGGCGACGCCGAGCCCGGAGGACGCACCCGTCACGATCGCCACGCGTCCGTCGAGTCGGAAGAGGTCGAGGGAGGTCATGGCCGCATCGTAGGGGGGCCGGGATCTCGCTGCTGCTGTTCGGCGGCTTCATGGTGACCTGGGCCCTGCTCCGGCCGATCGTGGTCGACGAGGACCAGCTCGAGAAGGGCAAGCGTGCGGTCGACGAGGCGGCGGGGCGTTCGACGGACACCACCGGCTCCGCCGGCTGACCCGTCAGCCGGCTGACCAGTCAGCCGGCCGCGAGGTCGGCGAGCAGCTCGTCCTGCCAGGCGAACGCCGCCGCCGCTCGCGCGGCCAGGTCGGGGCCGCCGGGGAGCAGCGCCTCGACGCGGGCGGCGTACCCCTCCGGTAGGTCGGTGTCGAGATAGCGCAGCCCGAAGTCGTGGCGGGCCGGGCAGTGCACGATCCGGAGCAGCCGCACCACCGGGTTGACGGCGAAGGACAGGTGGAAGGTCACCGCTTCGGCCAGCTGTCCGCGGGCGATGGCGCGGTTGACCAGCCAGGCCGCGGTCTGGCGGCGGGCAGCGATCTGCGTGACGGCCTCGGCGCGTGCCTGCGCCATCTCCCCCTCGTCGTCGGGACGTAGCTCGACCAGGTCGTCGGGATCGTGGAGGACGAGCGGCTGGCCGTGGCGGCGTGGGTCGACCAGCCGGTGCGCGTCGGCGAGGTCGGAGACGTGGAGGTCGATGATCCGGGTCGGCACGCTGAGGTCGCCCGCGTCGGCGGTGAGGTTCAAGAAGGCCTGCCGGCCGTCGGGCCAGGTCGCCTCGGGGAGCTCCCAGACCTGGTGGACGAGGAAGTCGCGCCGTGCCGCCTCCAGGAGCCGTCGGTACGCCGCGGCGGACTCGCCCGGGGTGGCCAGCACCTCGACGTCGAGGTCGGAGTGGTCGTCGTACCCGCCGGTCACCGCGGACCCGCCGACGAAGACCACCCGGATGTCGGCGTCGGACCCACCCTGCTCGCGCAGCCAGGCCAGCCAGTCGTCGTACCTGCTCAGATCGGTCACGGTGCGAACCTAGGACCTGCCGGGTCACCGGACCACCCGGTTCTGCTCTGGGCGGCGGGATCCCCGGCTCACCGGGTATTCCTGCACTTCTCGGGGAGTGCAACGGCCGAGAAGTGCCAGAAGTGGGTACGTCGTGTGGCTGGTGTGACTGGTGGGTCGACGAGGCGCCGATGCACCGCCCCTACGCCGACCTGCGGGGCGGCGAGCCGGCGTCCTCCTCGTCCCAGACGCACGCGCTGTTCGACGGGCTGTGCGAGAAGGGGCCTGGTGTCTTCCCTCACCGGAGACCCGGTCGCGCTCGACGACCTGCGAGCCCGGGGGCCGACCGTGGCCGAGAGCATCGTCCGGTAGGATGGGTGCCATGCACACGTCGTCGCTGCTTCTTGGCCAGCCGCGCTGATCCGTTCCCTGATCGCGCGGCCACCCCTCCCTGCGAGGGGTTTTTTCATGTCCCGGAGCAGGTCCCGACAGGCTCGACCAACGAACGAAGGCTGGATCGATGAGTGAGGAACAGGTCGTCACCGAGGCGGCGACGTACGACGCGGTCGCGGTGCAGGAGAAGTGGCAGCCCGTGTGGGAGGAGCTGCAGCCCTTCCGCGCGGACGACGACGTCGTGAGAAGCGGTGCCCGCGAGAAGCGCTACGCGCTGACGATGTTCCCCTACCCCTCGGGCGACCTGCACATGGGGCACGCCGAGGTGTTCGCGCTGCACGACGTGATCGCCCGCTACTGGTGGCAGCGCGGCTACGAGGTGCTGAACCCGATGGGCTTCGACTCGTTCGGCCTGAACGCCGAGAACGCCGCGATCCGCGACAACGCGCACCCGGCGACGTTCACCTACGAGAACATCGCGGTGTCCACGGAGTCCTGCAAGAAGTTCGGGGTCAGCTTCGACTGGACCCGGACGTTCAACACCTCCGACCCGGAGTACTACCGCTGGACCCAGTGGCTGTTCCTGAAGTTCCGCGAGCGTGGCCTGGCGTACCGCAAGAACAGCCCCGTGAACTGGTGCCCGTTCGACCAGACGGTGCTGGCCAACGAGCAGGTCATCGACGGCCGGTGCGAGCGCTGCGGCAACGAGGTCACCAAGCGCGAGCTGACGCAGTGGTACTTCAAGATCACCGACTACGCCCAGGAGCTGCTGGACAACCTGGACGACCTGGCGCCGACCTGGCCCGAGCGCGTGATCAACGCCCAGCGCAACTGGATCGGCCGGTCCGAGGGCGCCCACGTCACCTTCCCGGTCGAGGGCCACGAACCCATGGCGGTCTACACGACGCGACCCGACACGCTGTTCGGGGCGACGTTCATGGTCGTGGCGGCCGACGCCGCGCTGGCCGCGGGCCTGGTCACCGACGAGCAGCGACCGGCGTACGACGCGTACCTGGAGGAGGTGCGCAAGGCCAGTGACATCGAGAGGCTGTCCACCGACCGCCCCAAGACCGGAGTCTTCCTGGGCGTCCACGCGACGAACCCGGTGACCGGCACGTCGATCCCGGTGTACGCCGCCGACTACGTCCTGGCCGACTACGGCACTGGCGCGATCATGGCGGTCCCGGGCCAGGACCAGCGCGACTGGGACTTCGCCCAGGCCTTCGACCTGCCGATCATCCGCACCGTCCAGCCCCCCGAGGGCTGGGAGGGCGACGCCTTCACCGGCGACGGACCTGCGGTCAACTCGCGCAACGAGTCGCTGGACCTGGACGGCCTGGGCATCGCCGAGGCCAAGCGCGCGATGATCGACTGGCTGGAGGAGCAGGGCGTGGGCCAGGGGGCGGTGAACTTCCGGCTGCGCGACTGGCTGCTGTCACGGCAGCGCTACTGGGGTGCGCCGATCCCGATCATCCACTGCCCGACCGACGGTGAGGTGCCGGTCCCCGAGGACCAGCTGCCCGTCGTCCTGCCGGAGCTGCGTGGTGCGGACCTGACGCCGAAGGGGGTCTCGCCCCTGGCCGCGGCCACCGACTGGGTCAACGTCACCTGCCCGACGTGCGGGGGACCGGCCACCCGCGACAGCGACACCATGGACACGTTCGTGGACTCGTCGTGGTACTTCCTGCGATACTGCTCGCCGCACGAGGACCACCGGGCCTTCGACCCGGCGCTGGCCAACCTGTGGGGCCCGTGCGACATCTACATCGGCGGTGTCGAGCACGCGGTGCTGCACCTGCTGTACGCGCGCTTCTTCACCATGGTGCTGCGCGACATGGGGCTGCTGGAGTTCGGGGAGCCGTTCTCCGCGCAGCTGAACCAGGGAATCGTCATCAATGAGGGCGCCAAGATGTCGAAGTCCAAAGGCAACGGCGTCAGATTGGGGGAGCAACTATCGGCGTACGGCGTGGACGCGGTGCGGCTGACCCTGGTCTTCGCAGGCCCCCCCGAGGACGACATCGACTGGGCCGACATGTCGCCGAGCGGGTCGGTGCGCTTCCTGCAGCGCGCCTGGCGACTGAGCGGTGACGTGGCGTCGGAGCCCGGCGCGGACCCGGCTGCCGGCGACAGCGCCCTGCGCAAGGTCACCCACCGCACGGTGCGCGAGGCCGAGCAGCTGGTGGAGAGCCATCGCTTCAACGTGATGGTGGCGCGGGCCATGGAGTTGGTGAACGCGACGCGGAAGGCGATCGACAGCGGGTGCGGTCCGGCCGACGTCGCGGTGCGCGAAGCCACCGAGGCCGTGGCGATCCTGCTGTCGCTGGTGGCGCCCTACACCGCGGAGGAGATGTGGGAGCGCCTGGGCCATCAGCCGTCCGTGGCGCGTGCCGGCTGGCCGGTCGTCGACGAGGCGCTGCTGGTCGAGGACTCCGTGACCGCGGTCGTCCAGGTGCAGGGCAAGGTCCGGGCGCGGCTGGACGTCCCGCCGACGATCACCGACGCCGACCTGGAGGCCGCCGCGATGGCCGACCCGGCCGTCGTACGCGCGATCGACGGTGTGGAGGTGCGGCGCGTGATCGTGCGCGCGCCGAAGCTGGTCAACATCGTCGTCGGCTAGCCTTCCGCGCATGGCCGGGAAGACCGTGGTCGTCACCGACTCGACGGCTTCGCTGCCGCCCGAGGTGGCGCAGGCGCGCGGCATCGTCGTCGTGCCCCTGCAGGTGGTGATCGGCGCGACGGTCTACGACGAAGGGGCGGACGGCGCCACTCCCGAGCTGGTGGCACAGGCGCTGAAGGACTTCCGTCCGGTCAGCACCTCCCGTCCCGCACCGGCCGCCCTGCTCGAGGTCTACGAGAAGGCTGCTGCGGACGGCGCCGAAGCGGTGCTGGCGATCCATCTGTCCGGCGACATGAGCGGTACGCACGAGTCGGCCCTGCTCGCGGCCGGTGACGCGTCGGTGCCGGTCACCGTGGTCGACTCGCGGCAGGTCGGGGTCGCCACGGGCTACGCCGCCCTGAGCGCCTCGGACGTCCTCGATGCGGGTGGGTCGGTCGAGGAGGCCGCCGCGGCTGCTCGCCGACGAGCCGAGCTGGCGACGTCCCTGTTCTACGTGGACACGTTGGAATACCTGCGACGAGGCGGACGGATCGGCGCGGCCGCCGCCCTGCTCGGCGGTGCCCTCGCGGTGAAGCCGCTCCTGAGGATCGACGACGGACGCGTCGCGAACCTCGAGCGAGTGCGCACGTCGGCGCGCGCCCTGAGCCGGTTGGAGGACCTCATCGTCGAGGCGGCCGGTGATCTGGACGTCGACGTCTGTGTCTCGCATCTGGCCAACCCTGACCGGGCAGCCGACCTCGCCGGCCGGCTGACGGCCCGCCTGGCCACCAACCTCGACGGCCGCGACGTCTGGTGCGGAGAGCTGGGTGCGGTGCTGGGTGCCCACGTGGGACCCGGCATGGTGGCGGCGTGCGTCGCGCCCCGGCTGGGCTGAGCGGCCCGCTCTCCCTCCCCGACGCCCGCCGCCGTCCGCCGTCTCCACAGCCAGCCGTCCCGGCGCGAGGGGCTGGTCGGACCGTCGACCTAGCGTCGCCGGCATGCGCAGCCGATCCCTCGCTCACGACCACGACGCCGCCGTAGCCCGGAGGCTCGAGCTCCTGACCAGCGAGCTCGCGGCCGTCCGAGACGACTCCGCGGAGCAAGGCGGATCCTGGGGTCCGCACGGCCAGACCGGGATCCGCGCGGTGCCCGACCTCGAGCCCGCCCGGGCGGAGCCACCGCCGCTGCCGCCTGAAGTGCGGATGCCCGGCCGCCACGCCTCGCGCCGCGCGACAGCCGTTCGGGGTGGAGCGACGGGGTGGGTGCCCGACCCGCTGCGCGGGCGAGTGGGTCTCGGGCCGGGGCAGCTGGCCGTGGTCGCCGTGGTGGCCGTGGTGGGGTTGGTCGCCACGTGCTGGTTCCTGGTCCGCAGCGGTGGACACGAGGTCGGCGCTCCGCTCGCCGTCCAGACGCCCGCCACCGCGCTGGCGCGGCCGGAGGCCTCCACCACAGCGGCCGGAGCGCCGGCGGCCGGCAGCCGGGCGACGGCTCCGGCCTCGAGGCTGGTGGTCGACGTAGCCGGCAAGGTACGCCGACCCGGCATCGCCGTCCTGCGCTCCGGTGCCCGCGTGGTCGACGCCATCCGTGCCGCCGGTGGCGCCCGGCCGGGGGTGGATCTCGGGACGCTCAACCTCGCGCAGGTGGTCACCGACGGTGAGCAGATCGTGGTCGGCGGTCCAGCGGCGCCTGCCACGGGCGTGGCCGCCGCCGCCTCCGGTGCCCCACCCATAGGGACCCTGGTCCACCTCAACACGGCCGATCAGACGGCGCTGGAGTCCCTGCCCGAGGTCGGCCCGGTGACCGCCCAGGCGATCATCGCCTGGCGCACCGAGCACGGTGGGTTCAGCGCTGTGAGCCAGCTGCTCGATGTCGACGGGATCGGGGACGCCACGCTCGCCCGGATCACCCCCTACGTGACGCTCTGACGTGCGAGAGCCGCCCGATCTCCGCATGGTCCTGCTCGGCGGAGTCGGCTGGCTGGGCGCCCTCGCGGCCACCAGGTCGCCGCCGACCGTCACCTGGTGCGCGGCGGCGGGGCTCGCGACGTGTGCCGTCGTCCTGTGGCGGTGGCGTGGTCGGCGAGCCGGCTTGAGCGGGGTTGCCGCGTTGGTCGTGTTCGCGTCGGTGGCGACCGCCGCCGGCGTACGCGCCGAGCGGGTGGCCGACAACCCGCTCACCCGCCTCGCCACCGATCGCGCCGAGGTGACCCTTGACGGCACGGTCGTCGACGATCCGCGCCTGCTCCAGGGGAGGTTCGGGGACGAGGCGCTCGTCCGGCTCACCGTCACGGGGCTCGTGACCCGCGACGAACGGCTGCGGCTGCGCCAGCCGGTGGTCGTCTTCGGCGCCACGTCCTGGCTCTCCGTCCCGCTGGGAGCGGCCGTGCGCGTCGCGGGGCACCTCTCCGCCAGCACCCGGGGCGACGTGGCCGCCACCCTGTCCACCCGCGGCCCGCCCGAGGTGACCGCCGGCCCCGATCCGTGGTGGCGGGTCTCTGCCCACGTGCGGGCCGCCCTACGCCGGTCGGTGTCGGGGCTTCCGGCGGACCGCCGGGCCCTGGTGCCGGCCCTGGTGGACGGCGACGACGCCGGCCTCGACCCCACCCTCCAGGACGACTTCCGGACGACTGGGCTCACCCACCTGTTGGCGGTGTCGGGCACCAACCTGACGCTCGTGGTCGGGTTCGCGCTGGTGGTGGCGCGGTGGCTGCGGGTGCGCGGTCGCTGGCTCTACGTCGTCGGCGCCGCGGGGATCTCCGGCTTCGTGCTGGTCGCCCGGGCCGAGCCCAGCGTGCTGCGGGCGGCAGTGATGGGGACGGTGGCGCTGGTCGGGATGGGCGCCAACGGTCGCGACCGCGGCACCCGGGCGCTCGGCGTCGCCACCGTCGTGCTGCTCCTGCTCGACCCGGGACTGGCCTCGGCGACCGGGTTCGGGCTGTCCGTGCTCGCCACCGCCGGCATCCTGCTGCTCGCACCTTGCTGGCGCGACGCCCTGGCCCGCTGGCTCCCGCGCTGGCTGGCCGAAGCAGTGGCCGTCCCGGCGGCGGCCCAGCTGGCCTGCACGCCGATGGTCGCGGCGATCTCGGGGCAGGTCAGCCTGGTGGCCGTCCTGGCCAACCTCCTCGCGGCTCCGGCCGTGGGGCCGGCGACGGTCCTCGGGCTGCTCGGCGGCCTGGTGACGCTCGTCGCGCCGCCCCTCGGCCGGTTGGTGGGAGCCGGAGCCGGGTGGTGCGTGGCCTGGATCGTCGAGGTGGCCAGGCACATGGCATCCCTGCCCACGCCGGCGGTCGGCTGGGGCAGCAGTGCGTGGGCGATCGCCGTGCTGGCGGCGGTAAGTGCTGCGGTGGCGGTCTACGGGCCGCGTCTGGTCCGCCGGCGGACCACCGGGCTGGCATGCTGCGGGGTCCTGGTGGTGGCCGTCCTCGTGCGGGTGCCGACGCCCGGATGGCCACCCGACGGGTGGTTGATGGTGGCGTGCGACATCGGCCAGGGCGACGGGCTCGTCCTCAACACCGGAGCCCCCCACACCGCGATCGTGGTCGACGCCGGTCCCGACGCGGGGCTGATGGATGACTGCCTGTCCGGGCTCGGCGTGACCCGGGTCCCGCTCGTGGTGCTCACCCATTTCCACGCCGACCACGTCGACGGCCTGCCCGGGGTCCTCGAAGGCCGGCAGGTCGGAGCGGTGGAGGTCAGCCGGCTGGGAGACCCGCCCGCGGGCGTGGCGCTCGTACGCCGTGCCGCCGAGGCCTCGGGGCTGACGCCGCGCGAGGCGCCGTACGCCGTGACCCGCCGGATCGGCGAGGTCACTCTCGAGCCGGTCTGGCCCTTGCCCGACTCACCCACGCTCGGTCCCGGCGACGGCAGCACCGCCAACAACGCCAGTGTCGTGCTGCTGGTCAGGATCCGAGACGTCACGTTCCTCCTGGGCGGGGACGTCGAGCCCGAGGGCCAGGCCACCCTGGCCGCCCTGCTTCCGGGGCTCCACGTCGACGTCCTCAAGGTGCCTCACCACGGCAGCCGCTACCAGGACGTCGCGTTCCTCCGGTCGCTCGGGGCTCGGCTCGCCGTGATCTCCGTCGGGGCTGACAACGACTACGGCCATCCCGCACCCGAGACCGTCGGGGCCCTGCAGTCCACGGGCGCGCGCGTCCTGCGGACCGACCGTGACGGGAGCATCGCGATCGTCGAGAAGCACGGACGGCTGGCGGCGGTCACCACGACGCGGTAGTGCGTCCTTCAGCGACCGGCGAGGACCTCGCGAGCCGCTCGACGACCACTCTCGACCGCTCCTTCGAGGAAGCCGAGGGCGCGCCGCGAGGTGTGCTCACCGGCGAAGTGGACACGGTGCTCGGGCAGGCCCACGAAGCCCCAGTAGCGGGTGAACTGGCCCGGCTCGAACGCGGCGTAGGACCCGTGGGTGTGGGGGTCGTCGACCCACGAGTCGAGCCAGGACCGCCCGGCGTACCCGCGCGGCAGGTCGGGGACCGCGCGGCCGATCTCGGCCAGCGTGCGCCGCACCACCCGGACGGGCGCGGGTGAGTGCGCTCGTGCCGGCCCGTACGACGCGCCGACATGGCCGCCGGAGTACACCGTCAGCAGGCCGGACGAACCGGCCTCGGTCGCGGAGGAGTCCCACGTGTCGACCCGCGCGTCGTAGTAGCCACCGCTCCACCGCTGGGTCGGGGTGGCGCCGTAGTCGGTGACCCGGCCGTCGAGCTGGAGGAGCACCTTGGCGTTGGTGCCCATCCCCAGCGACCGGACGCACGAGAGCTTGCGCGGGCTCAGGCCGGAGCCGTCGAGGTCGACGCGACGCAGCGCCGTGAAGGGCGCACAGAGCACGACTACGTCGACGGCGACGTCGGGAGCCGACGCGAACCCGAGGCGGTAGCCGCCCGACCGGCTCCGGACCAGTCGCGTGAGGGCGGCGTCACGGACGACCGTGCCGTCGGGCAACCGATCGACGAGGCCCGACACGAGCTGGTCGTTGCCGCCACGGACGTGGAAGCGCTCGTCCGACGGGAGACCGCCGCCGGCGAACTCCGTCACCATGTTGATCGCGCTCAGCCGGGCGGGATCGAGCCCGTACTCCTCCGCCATGTACTGCGTCGTCGCCGTGCGCAGCAGCGGGTCATCGTGCCCGAGCGCGTCCTCCAGCCATTGCTCGGCGGTCATCTCGTCGAGGGCCCGCGCGGCATGTCCGGCACGGTCGTAGGTGAAGTGCCCGATCCGGCGGGCGTCGCGGTCCGCCCGCAGCCGGAGCAGGTGGTATCCGGCGTACACCTCGCCGGCGCCGCGCACCGACCCGCCGAGGAAGTAGCGGTCACGGGGTCGTGGCCGCCGGCGCGGCAGCGCGTCGAGGTCGTCGAGCCGCAGGCCCAGCTCGGCGGCGAGCCCACGGATCTCGTGGTGCACGGTGTCGATGAACTCGCCACCGTGCTCGGCGGTCTGCCCGTGCGCCCACCCGCGCGACGTCCAGCACCGCCCTCCGACCCGGTCCGGGTTCGCCTCGTAGACCGTGCACGCGATCTGGTGCCTGGCCAGCTCGTAGGCACAGGTCAGGCCGGCCAGGCCGGCTCCGACCACGGCGATCCTCGGGACCCCTGCCGACGCGGCCGAGCGGGGGGACGCAGCCGTCGCCGGGCGCGAGACGGAGCCGTCGCCGCAGCTGCTGGACAGCGTGGCCCACGCGGCGGCCCCGAGACCGGCACGCAGCAGGCTCCGCCGGGAGGGGTCGCGTCCCGGGTCGGCCTCCGTGGTCCGCATCCGGTCAGGGTACGGCCGTCTCCCCGGCCCGGGAGCGTCGGCGCGGTGTGTCAGGCTTCGGGCATGCGAGGCCCGACACCGAACGACGTGCTGGCTCACGTGACCCTGGTGACCGGCAAGGAGGAGTTCCTGTCCGAGCGCACCGTGGTGGGCGTGCGGGAGGCCGTGCGGCGCCACGACCACGAAGCCGAGATCTCCGAGACGCAGGCCTCCGGGCTGACGCTGGCCCAGCTCGGGGAGATGGCAGCGCCGTCACTGTTCTCCTCGACCCGGTGCGTCGTCGTCCGCGGTCTGGAGAACCTGCCCGAGGAGTCGGTCGACGGGCTGCTCGAGTACGCCGCGTCCCCGGCCGACGAGGTCGCCCTCGTGCTGGTGCACGGCGGGGGCCAGAAGGGCTCCGGCATGCTGACCAAGCTGCGCAAGCTCGCGAGCGTCACCGAGGTGAAGTCCGAGGAGCTGCGCGCCTCGGAGTACCCAGGATTCGTCACCGCCGAGGTGCGGTTGCAGGGCGGCACGATCGAGCCCGAGGCGGCGTCGTCGTTGGTCCAGGCCGTCGGCCAGGACCTCCGCTCCCTGTCGGCTGCGGCCGACCAGCTGGTCAACGACTTCCCGGGCGAGACGCTGACCGAGGAGAAGGTGAAGCGCTACTTCGGCGGCCGTGCCGAGGCCAAGTCGTTCGCCGTCGCGGACGCGGCGTTCTGGGGCCGGCGCCGGCCGGCGCTCGAGGAGCTGCGCTGGGCGATGGACGGCGGGACCGCCCCGGTCCTGATCACGTCGGCCTTCGCCGGGTCGGCCCGTGGCATCGCCCGCTACCTCTCAGCGCCGCGCGGCCTGCGCGACGTCGACCTCGCCCGCGAGGTGGGGGTCCCGCCCTGGAAGCTGCGCACGATCCGCGACCAGTCCCGCGGCTGGTCGGACAGCGGCATCGCTCGCGCCATCCGCACCGTCGCCCAGGCCGACGCCGACATCAAGGGCGCGGCCTTCGACGCGTCCTACACCCTGGAGCGGCTGGTGCTCACCGTGACCGGGCTCCGCGACCGGTCCTGAAATGACAGAAGGCGTCGACCCACCAGGGTCGACGCCTCGTCGGCAGGCGTGGCTCAGAGAGACGCGGCCTGCTTCATGATGGACGACTTGCGGTTGGCCGCCTGGTTCTTGTGGATGACACCCTTGGACACGGCCTTGTCGAGCTTGCGCGACGCGACGCGGCTCGCCTCGATCGCGGTGTCCTTGTCGCCGGCCTCTGCGGCCTCACGGAACTTGCGGACGAGGGTCTTCAGCTCGGACTTCACAGCCTTGTTGCGCTGATGACGCTTCTCGTTCTGCTTGTTCCGCTTGATCTGGGACTTGATGTTCGCCACTGATAAGCCTTCGGTCTGGGGTGTTCAACGGGTGGAACGGGAGTCGGTGGGCGTGGGCGCACGGCCGCACACACGAGGAGAAAAGATACCAGCGGGCCGATCCACGCCCCAAATCACCAGCCCCGGCGTTCGCAGAGCCAGTCCCAGACCACCTCGCCCTGCCAGCGCTGCACGTCGCGGACGTACGGCGAGGTCGGGGGCACCGGCTCGTCGGCCGAGCGGAGGAAGTAACCGCAGGTGACCGCCAGCGCGCGGTCCAGGTCCTCCGGCGGTACGTCGCGCAGCAGCCGCCGCTCGGCGATGACCGCCTCCACGTCGAGGCCGTCGCCGCGCGGACCGATCAGCATGAACAGGGAATCGAGCCAGTTGGCGCCGACGGTCGGCCAGTTCCAGTCGCAGAAGAGGGTACGGCCGTCGGTCACCAGGAGCACGTTGTCGTCGCGCACGTCGGTGTGGACGAGAGTGTCGCCGCCGAGCGACTCGGCGAAGCCCGCCGCGAGGGCGGCCGCCTCCTCGCCGTGCATGAGGTCGCGGGTCGCGTTGACGTGGTCCCAGAACGCCGGCCAGGCGGCGAGCTCGTCGGTGATGGGGTCGAGCTCGAGACCCGGGGGCGAGGGCGTGAGCAGGTCGGCCACGGTCTCGAGGGTGTCGAGGCATGCGTTCAGCTCGGTCAGGTGCCACGGGCGTCGCGGTGCCCGCGCCTCGACGTACTCCAGACCGAGCACGACCCAGTCGCCGTCCATGGTCCAGAGCAGCCGCGGCGCGGGGATCGTGTCGGGCAGGGCACGCAGCTTGCGTGCTTCTTCGCGGTACGACGTGGCGAACGGTCGCTGCGCGGCCGTCGAGGCCGCCTTCACGAAGTGGCGCGAGCCGTCGGCGCAGGTGAGCACGGAGGCGAAGCCGGGCGTGAAGCCACCGCCCTGCGAGGCGGCGGACACGACCGGCGACCCGCAGCGTTCTTCGATCTCGGTCCGCACCGCCGGCGGGAGATGCGCCCACTCCAGGCGGCGAGCGGTACGCCCGTGCGGGATCGGGCTCGGGATGGCAGAGCTCACCGCGCCATCCTCACGCACCTCGCCCGACGCGCGGGCGGGAGGTGCCGTCACTGGGAGGGTGCGGTATGGCAGACCGCCTCGACGTTGTTGCCGTCGGGGTCGCGGACGAAGGCGCCGTAGTAGTGCTCGTGGTACTCCGGCCACAGCCGGGGCTCGTGGAGCGTCTCGGCCCCGAGCTCCGTGGCCGCCGCGTGGAACGCCTTGACCTGGTCCACCGTCTCCGCGGCGAAGGCGATGTGTACCTCGCGGTTGGGCCCCATGTCCTCGAAGCGCGAGATCCAGAAGGCCGGCATCGTCGTGCCGTAGCCGACAGCCACGTCGAAGTCCATCACCCGCCGGTGCCCGAGGGTTCCCAGCACCTTGTCGTAGAAGGTCTTGGCCGCCTCGAGATCGGCGCAGTTGATGCCGAAGTGATCGATCATGCTGGGAGTCTGCCACTCATCACCGACCCCTGGAGACCGGCAGCGTTAGCCTCGGGCCATGAGCGACCTCGGGGTGGAGCGGGAGCGGGACTTCGACCGGTTCCTGACGTTCGTCGACGCGATCGTGGCGATCGCGATCACGTTGCTGGTCCTGCCGCTCGTCGACGTCGCGGGCTCGTTCCAGGGCGACTCGGTGACCCACCTGCTCAGCGAGAGCCGAGACCAGATCGGGGCGTTCTTCCTGAGCTTCGTCGTGATCGCGGACCTGTGGCTGACCCAGCACCGACTGCTGCACAACGTCGTGGTCACCGAACGCGTGCTGATCCGACTGCTGCTGCTGTGGAGTCTCACCATCGTCGTCCTGCCGTTCCCGACCGCGCTCGCGGCCGGGGACATGGGCCAGCAGGCGGCGACCAAGGTGCTGTACGTCGGGACCATGGCGCTCTCGGCACTGGTCCTCGCCCTGATGTGCGTGGTGATCCGGCGCCACCCCGAGATCCGCGACTCCGCCGAGTCACCCGACCACGTCCGCGCGTTCGCCATGGCCGGCGTCTTCGTGCTCGCCCTCACCGTGATGCTCGTGCTCCCCGGGCTCAGCTACTGGCCGCTCCTCCTGCTGTTGCTGCCCGACCGTCTGGTCCCGCTCTGGCGAAGCCGGTCCGGCTAACCGCAACCCGGGCGGGCGCGCCGCTGGTGCGCCCGAGCACCGGCCGCGCGGTGGGCGTCGCCGACGACCCTGTTGCCGGCGACGGTGCGAGCGTCCCAGACGGCCTCGTCGCCGGGGGTGGTGATCAAGTACTGGGTCATGGTTCTGCCCCTCGTCATGTCGATCGTCCGTCACTGCGATGACGGGCGGCCGTCCCGGCGGATCGACAGAGATTTCGGGCCGCTCTCACCCGCGTGGGAGGATTGGGGTTCGCTCCCACGACGCCGAAAGC
>Ga0302322_100001099_pt1 | contig 21947 bp, 14 predicted proteins | sample Fen_T0_2_FD_203757 | JGI IMG/M metagenome (GOLD analysis project Ga0302322, IMG submission 203757) | Peat permafrost microbial communities from Stordalen Mire near Abisko, Sweden - Fen_T0_2 | ecosystem: Environmental > Terrestrial > Soil > Wetlands > Permafrost | place: Sweden: Abisko...
GCGCCACCTGGTAGTCGTCGGACGTCGTGGCGAACTCGGCGAACTTCGCCGCCGCGGCGAGGTTCTTCGAGTGGCTGCTGATGAACCAGGTGCCGCCGCCGACGTTCCCGGTGACCGGCTGGTCGCTGCCCCACGCCAGCGGCGCCGCGACGCCGAGGTGCCCCGGAGCGACGTTGAGCGACTGCGGGTTGTTGAAGATGGCGCCCGCGTACCAGGCGGGTCCCGGCATCATCAGCACCTTGCCGGTGTACTTCTTGACGAACTCGGGGGTGAACACGCTGACGGCGGGCACCGTCCCGGCCTTGCGCAGGGTGTCGAGCAGGGTGGCGGCCCGCTTGCACTCGGGGGTGGAGGTGTTCACGGTGACGGCGGTCGGCCCGGTGACGTCGTTGGCCTGGCACTTGCTCGCCCAGAAGTAGACCTCGGGGGTCCAGGGGTCACCGGCCGCACCGACGATGTACCCGGGGTGCTCGGTGGCGACCTTCTGCCCCAGCGCCTGGTACTGCTCCCAGGTGGTCGGCAGCTGGTAACCGAACTGGTCCAGCAACGTCTTGTCGTACCAGAGGACGGCCTGGGCGAGGTCGTTGCGCAGGCAGTAGACCTTGCCGTCCACGGTGCACGGCGAGAGCGCGCCCTTGGCGAAACCGTCCAGCGTCGCCGAGGGCACCAGGCCGCCGCCCAGCACCGCGGCGAACGCCTGCTTGCCGCTCCCCTTCTGGCTCGCCCACGCGGCGTCGTTGTTCTGCGTCGAGAACACGACGTCCGGCCAGCCGGAACCGGCCCGGTCGAACAGCTGCATCTTGGTGCGGAAGGAGTTGGAGCCGTTGGCGGACCCGTCGTAGGTCTCGGCCTTCACCGTGACCCCGGGGTTCGCCTTCTGGAAGGCCTGGACCACCGGGGAGCGGTCCGCGTCCACCCATACCGTGATCGTGGCCTTCGGGTCCTGGTCGGCCTGCGGGAAGCCGTAGCCGGCGGACGCCGTCCCGCCCTTCGAACCGCTCGCGGTGCCGCCACCGCTGCTGCCGCCGCCGCAGGCGGCCAGGGTGAGCGTGGCGGCGAGCGCGCCGCCCAGCAGGGTCAGCGCCGTCCCGCGCCGGCCAGGGCGTCGGGGGTTGATGATCCCGTCCATATGCGTTCCCGTCTCGTCGGCATCGTCGGCGACGCAGCGCGTCGGGCAGCACGGTAGGGCATACGTATGATGTCTGCAAGGGTGTCCGCGACCGCCCTCCGCGGGACGTCGGACCGCTACGCCGAGCGGGTGACGGGCGGAGTGAGGGGGCGGGTGAGGGGGCGGGTGAGGGGGCGCGTGACGGGCGTCAGCGGCGCAGCCGGACCGGCTCGCCCGGGCCGCCCCGGCGCACCACCCAGGCCTGGGTGATGTGCGTGAACATGGCGTCGGTGGCGCCGTCCGGATCGTGGGCGGCGATCCGCTCGGCGATCCGGCGGTGCCCCAGGTTGGAGGCCACGCAGTGCTCGCGCAGCGGCTGGCCCATGTAGCGGGAGGTGTTGAGCACCTGGCTCTCCAGGGCGCGCACCACCGCCCGGGCGATCCGGTTGCCCGAGGTGCGCATGATGAGGTCGTGGAAGGCGCGGTCCTGGTCGGCGTAGGCCATCGGGTCCTCGACCAGGGTGTCCATCCGGGCGACGAGCGCCAGCAGCCCCTCGACGACGTCGGACGTCGCCAGCCGGGCCGCCACGTGGGCCATGTCCGACTCGAGCAGCCGCCGGGTGACGACGAGGTCGTCGAGCACGTCCAGCCCGTCCGGCTCGGCGATGCTCGCCGCGAGCACCAGCTCGTCGAGCACGTTCCAGGTGGCGCGCGGGGTGACCGTCGTCCCCGACCCCTGCCTGACCTGGACGAGTCCCTTCTCCTGGAGCATCTTGACCGCCTCGCGGACGACCGTGCGGCTCACCGAGAACGTCTCGCAGAGCACGGGCTCGGGCGGGAGCGCGCTGCCGGGCGGGTGCTGCCCGCGCACGATGCGTCCGACGAGTTCCGCCGCGAGGGCGCTGGCGAGGTTGGCCGGCCCCCGCGACCATGCGACCGGGCCGCTCTTGCCTGGGGCGGTCATGTCGTCCTCCGTGGGGTCGGGGCCGAACCCCGCCCGGCGCGGCGGCCTGTCGGCGGGCGAGTATAGCCTCCCCTTCCGGCGGCTCATCAGACATAATACGACCCATGTTTGATCCGCCCCGGCCCGTGACGGGCCCCGGGCGGACGGGGTGCGAGGAGATGAGGAGACCCGATGCTGGCCGCCTACTACGAAGGGCCGGGTGCCGTCTCGGTCGGCGAGGCCACGGACGTCCCGCCGGGGCCCGGCGAGGTGCAGATCGCCGTCGCGTACACCGGGATCTGCGGCACGGACCTGCACGTCCTGCACGGGGCGATGGAGGGCCGGGTCGCGCACCACTCGGTGCTGGGGCACGAGATGTCCGGCCGGCTCGTCGCGCTCGGCCCCGGGGTGACCGGCTGGTCGGTCGGCGACCCCGTCACGGTCATGCCGCTGCGCTGGTGCGGCACGTGCCCGGCCTGCCTCGCCGGCAACTCCCACGTGTGCCAGAACCTGGACTTCGTGGGCCTCGACTCCCCCGGCTCGCTGCAGCAGCGGTGGACCGTTCCCGCCGACCTGCTGGTCCGCCTCCCCGCCGGCCTGCCCCTCGACCGCGCGGCGCTCGTGGAGCCGACGGCCGTCGCCGTCCACGACGTGCGCCGCGGCGAGGTCTCCGCGGGCGAGCCCGTGCTCGTCGTCGGGGCCGGTCCGATCGGCCTGCTCATCGCCTGCGTCGCCCGGGAGGAGGGTGCCGACGTCACGCTCGTCGAGGTCGACGCCCAACGGCGCGCCCTCGCCGGGCGCCTGGGCTTCGCCGTCCTCGACCCGACGGCGTGCGCGGTGCCCGAGGAGGTGGAGCGCCGGACGGCGGGGGCCGGCGCGTCCGTCGCCTTCGAGGTGTCCGGCTCGCAGCCCGGCCTGGACGCCGCCCTCGCGTCGGTGGCGGTGCGCGGCCGGCTCGTCGTCGTCGCGATCCATCCACCCCATCGCGACGTCGACCTGCGGCGGGTGTTCTGGCGCGAGCTGACCGTGCACGGCGCCCGGGTCTACCGCCGCACCGACTTCGAGCGGGCGGTCGAGCTGATCGCGGGCGGCGTGGTGCCGGCCGCCGAGCTGATCTCGCGGGTGGTGCCCCTGACCTCGGCCGAGGACGCGTTCCAGGCCCTGGAGTCCGGGACCGGCGTCATGAAGGTGCTCGTGCGGAGCGGCGACGATGACTGAGCCCCTCGCGCCCCCGTCGCCCTTCGACCTCACCGGGCGGCTCGCCGTCGTCACCGGGGCCCGCCGCGGGATCGGCCTGGGCATGGCGACCGCGCTGGCCGCGGCGGGTGCCGACGTCGTCGGCGTCTCGGCCCGGTTGGAGGCGGACGGCGGCGACGTCGGGCGGGCCGTGGAGGCGCTCGGGCGCGAGTTCCTGGGACTGCGCGCCGACTTCGCCGACCGGACGGCCGTCCTCGCGCTCGCCGAGCGGCTCTGCGGCCTCGACCGGCCGGTGGACATCCTCGTCAACAACGCCGGGACCATCGCCCGCGCCCCCGCCGTGGACTACCCGGACGCGGAGTGGGACCGCGTGCTGGAGGTGGACCTGACCAGCCAGTTCGTGCTGGCGCGGCGGATCGGCGCCGACATGGTGCACCGCGGCCACGGAAAGATCATCTTCACTGCGTCACTGCTGAGCTTCCAGGGCGGGATCAACGTGGCGGCCTACACCGCGGCCAAGTCGGCGATCGCCGGGCTGACCAAGGCGCTGGCCAACGAGTGGGCGCCGCGCGGCGTCAACGTCAACGCGATCGCACCCGGCTACATCGCCACGGACAACACCCGGGCCCTGCAGGACGACGCGGACCGGTCCCGCTCCATCCTCGACCGCATCCCCGCGGGCCGCTGGGGCCGGCCCGACGATCTCGGCGGCGCCACCGTCTTCCTGGCGTCCCCGGCGTCGAACTACGTCCACGGCACCGTCCTCCCGGTCGACGGCGGCTGGCTGGGCCGCTGAAGCCCCCTCCCCGCCCCCTCCCGCGTGATCATGCAATCCGGGACGATCATGCAATCCGGGCACGGCCGGTGCTCCCGTCCGCCGGGGTCGGGCGCCCGGACACCTGGTCGAGGAGGATCACCGCCGTCCGGCCCGGGACCGGGGCCGTGATCATGCGGTCACGCCTCTGGCGTGCGGCCCTCGTTTCGGCCCCAACTGGTCGCTGTCACGACCAGTTGGGGCCGATCTGATGGCCGGCCTGGTGACCCCCGCCCGAATCCTCACCGACAGATCGGCAGATCGACGGCAGGGCCGCGTTCCCGGTCCTCGGATTGCCTGATCGTCCCGGATTGCATGATCACGGCGAGGTGGGGGTCAGTGGCAGGTCAGGGTGGCGGGCGGGTTGTTCGTGCCGGTCCAGTTGCCCGTGAAGCCGAACGTGGTCGACCCTCCCGGCGCGATCGTGCCGTTGTAGGCGGCGTTGGTCACCGTCACGGCGGCACCGCTCTGGGAGGCGGTGCCGCTCCAGAGCTGGGTGATCGTCTGGCCGTTCGGGAAGGTCCACGAGACGGTCCAGCCGGTCGTGGGGGCCGACCCGGCGTTCGTCACCGCGACCTCGGCCTGGAACCCGCCCGGCCACGAACCGACCAGCGTGTACGTGGCCTGGCAGCCCGCCCCCGTCGGACTGGGAGTCGTCGGCGTGGGGGTCGTGGGGGTCGGGGTCGTCGGCGTGGGCGTCGGAGTGGTGGGAGTCGGGGTCGTGGGCGTCGGGCTCGTGGGCGTCGGAGTGGTGGGCGTCGGGGTCGTGGGAGTGGGCGTCGGGGTCGCCTGGACTCCGGCCGACGACATCACCGCACGGGCACCCGAGGGCCAGGAGCCGCCCGAGACGGTGACGTTGTTGTTGACGGTGTTGGAGTGGTCACCGTTGACGACGTCGATACCGCCGTTCGACGTCCAGTTCCCGGTGAGCGTCAGCGTGCCGGTGTTGTTGCCGCCCTGGTAGTTGGCATGGGCCCAGGAACCGATGGCGTCGAAGACGTTGCCCGTCACCGACAGGTACCGCGATCCCTCGTCGAAGTAGAGGCCGAAGTAGTTGTTGGTGCGCAGGCAGTAGTTCCCGCTGATCTGCCCTCCGGGGTTCGCGGACAGGGTGTAGATGCACGCGCCGTCGTTCATCTGCTGCATGACGTCGTGGATGTAGTTGCCCACGATCTTGTTGTTCGACGCCGTCGTGGCGGTGGTGTAGCGGGGCTGGTAGTTGTACAGGCCCCGGTTCTGGTAGTCGTTGCTGCCGCCCGCGTCGTTGGAACCCCAGCCGTACCCGAAGGCGACCCCGAGGTAGGGCAGGTTGTAGATCTCGTTGTGCGAGATCGTGGCGTTCGTGACGTAGGTCGGCAGGAACGAGGTGATCCCGCGGTAGTCGACCCCGATGTCGTGCACCACGTTGTTGCTGATCGTCAGGTTCTTGTTGACCATCCGGGTGTCGCTGGGGTGGTGGGCGTCCGCCTGGACGCCACCGGCGACGATCGCGCCGGCGGAGCTGCGGGCGAAGGTGCTGCCCGTGACGGTGATCCCGCTGGTCCCCAGCCCGACGCCGGTCGCGTGGGCGTTCGCGTCGTTCCCGATGCCGAGCGCCGTCTGGCCGAGGTTGACGAACTGGTCACCGCTGAAGGTGATCGTGGACGCCGCGGAGACCTGCACCGCCGCCGGCATCTGGCTCCAGTGCGGGCGCACGGCCTCGAACTGGGTGCAGCCGTACTGGCAGGAGGAGAGCGCGTCGCTCGGCCGGGCCCAGGTGCCCGAGATGTAGGCGCCGGTCTGCTGGTCGGCGAACCCCTGGCTGCTGCTCGGGCCGAGCCAGCTCGTGCCGGTGAACGTGATCCCCGAGAAGGTGAGGTCGTGGACGGGCGTCGCGTACGTCCCGCCGATGTCCACCAGGGACTGCACGAGCGGCAGCTCGACGTCGGCGGAGCTGACGCTCTGGCCGGACGGCGGGATGTAGGACAGCGTCCCGGTGGACGGGTTGAGGTACCACTCTCCGGGGCTGTCGAGGAACTCGTAGGCGTTCTCCAGGTACATCGGCCCCTTGCGGTAGGGGTTGATGATCGTGTCGTACCCGAAGGTGTTGTTGTTCCACGCCGGCTGCTGCATGGTGATCGAGTTCCCGGAGATGCTCTGCACCGGCACGTAGCGGTCGGTGAACGAGCCGATCCCCTCCAGCTCGACCCGGCTGGAGTTCGCCAGCGAGTTGAGGTAGGTCAGGCCGGAGCTGGTGAAGCGCAGGCCGGTGTTCGACGCCGTGAAGTCCGACCGGTTCAGGGTGGTGCGGGCCCGGGTCGCGAGGGCGCCGTTCACGTAGAGCTGGCGGCTGTCGATCCCGGTGCCGACGCTCGCCTGCCAGATGTTCTTGGCGGAGTTGGCGAGCGTCCACCCGGTGACGGCCTTCGCGCCGCTGATCGCCGGGTGGGCGCCCGGCGCCGCCTGCCAGACCACGGTGTGGCCGCCGGTTCCGGAGTCCGCCGCGGTGAACGCCAGCGGCGCGGTGATCCGGTAGGTGCCGTCGGCGAGCTGGACGACGACGTCCCCGGTCATGGCGGGAGCGATCGAGCGCACCAGGGCCTGCGCCCCGGCGAGGGAGCACGGCTGCGACGCCGAGCAGGCGCTGCCGCTGCCGGACGGCGAGGCGTAGACGGTGGTCGCGGCGGCCGAGGCGGGCAGCGCCGGTGCGAGGAGCGCGCCGGCGGCGGCCAGCGCGCCCGTCGCGGCGGCGGCCGTCAGGACCCGGACGGTGCGGCGCGGCGCGGGCCTCCCGACGTCGGGGCCCGCCGCGGGCGGGCCGGCTGGGATCTGGTGCAGCGGTCGGCGCACTGAGGGTCGGCGCATGGGGATTCCTTCGGGACGAGGCGGGCGCGGGGAGTGAACGGCGCGGCCAATGTTATCGTTCACATTGAAAGGGTCAAACCTTTTGCAGCAAGAGTTTCACGGGACCGGTACGACAGCGCATTCCCTCGAAGAACCGCAGCCGAAAGGATTCAGTCCCGGTCCGCGGCGCCGTCCACCACCGTGTCGCGCCGGGTGAGCCGGGGCGCGACCAGCCGGACCGAGCCGCGTTCCCGCGGCCCGGATTTCTCCAGGAGCCGGAACAGCATCCGGACGGCGTCGGCGGAGACCTCGTCGGGCGCGGCGGCGACATTGGTGAGCAGCGGCTCCGTCTCGACCGCGACGCCGTCGGCGCACAGGCCCACCACCGAGACGTCGACGCCCGGCCGGGCGCCCCGCGCCGCCAGCGCGTCGAGCAACGGCTGCAGGACGCGCGCCTTCCAGGCGATCACCCCCACCCGCGCCCCGCCGGACCGGCCCGCGAGCACCCGCGCCGCGGCGCCCCGGGCGCCCGCGTGGCCCGGCTCGACCGGGGAGAGGATCTCGAGCCGGATCCCGTGGGCCGCCGCCGCGCGCGTCGCGCCCTCCTCGATCGACCGCACGAAGCTGAAGTCCCGGGCCAGGGCTGCGGCCGGGCCGCCGAGCAGGAAGACCCGGTCGTGCCGGGTCCGGGCGAGCTCGTCGACCGCGAGGCGCGCGGCCTCGGCGTAGTCCAGGTCCACGCAGGTCAGGCCGAGCGGTTCCTGGGGGACGCCGATGAGCACCACGGGCACCCGGAGCGACGCCGCGACGGGGACGCGCGGATCGTGCGTCTCGACGTCCATCACCAGCATCCCGTCGCACAGCATGCGCCCGGCGAGCCGGGTGAGGGCGGCCGGCCCCTCCCGCGAGGTGACCAGCAGCACGTCGTGGTCCCGCCGCCGGGCGGCCTCGGTGATCGACTCGATGAAGGGGAGCAGCTCGTGGGTGTCCGCGCCCGCGCCGAGGGGCACCACGAGCCCGATCACCCGCGTCCGCTGGCTGGCCAGGGCCCGGGCACTCGCGTTCGGCTGGTAGGTGAGCTCCTCGATCGCGGCCATGACGCGCCGGCGGGTGGTGTCCGAGATCGGGCGCTTGCCGCTCATGACGTACGAGACGGTGCTCTGCGACACGCCGGCCACCCGGGCGACGTCCCGGCTGGTGAACACCATCGTCCTCCTCGGCATCGATACGGATCGACGACCTGCGAGACGCTAGCCACGCCGGTGGCGCGGCCACAAGGAACGCCGTCCCCGGGGGCGGCCCCGCGGGGAGTCCGGGCCTGGTACGGCGGGGTCGGGAAGGGTCGGCGAGGGTGAAAGAATTTCACCACCACCGATTTTCCGGCACGGTTCGCCCCGGCGAAACGCCCCCGCCGAGGAATGGTCCGAAGAATCATCGTCATCCATTGACGCACCCTGGGGGTCCGAGTACGGTGCAGCGTGGACCAACCTCGCCCCCACCACGGGCGAAGAGGTTCCACCTCCCGCACCAGAAGCCCCACCAGCCCCAGCCGGAACGCTCCCGCGGCTGGGCTTTCTTCAGGCCGAAAATGTTAACGCTCACATCTGGGCGGCGCCCGGCGCTGCGTGCCTCGCCGACCCGCCGGAACGGAGAAGGAATCGTGCGACCACCTCACTGGCTCCATCGGCGGCGGGCCGTCGCCGCGGCAGCGGCCGGCCTCGTGCTCACCGCGGCCGGCATGACGGGCGGAACCCTCACCTCCGCGCAGGCGGCCGCGGGGTGCCGGGTGTCCTACACGGTCACCAACGCGTGGCCCGGCGGCTTCGGCGCCGACGTCGTCATCACCAACCTCGGCGACTCCCTCACCAAGTGGACCCTGACCTGGTCGTTCGGTGCCGGGCAGACGATCACCCAGCTCTGGAACGGGACGGTCACGCAGTCGGGGGCCCAGGTCACGGTGGCCGACGCCGGCTACAACGCGACCATCCCCAGCGGCGGCAGCACGAACTTCGGCTTCAACGGTGCCTGGACGGGCACGAACCCCGTCCCGACGACCTTCAGCCTCAACGGCGTCACCTGCACCGGCACGGTGTCGACGTCCCCGTCGGTCACGCCGTCCGTCACGCCGTCCGTCACGCCGTCGGTGACCCCCTCGGTCACCCCCTCGGTGACGCCGTCGGTCACCCCCTCGGTGACGCCGTCCGTGACCCCCTCGGTCACCCCGACGCCGACCAAGCAGGCGTGCGACCTCTACGCCGCCGGCGGGACGCCGTGCGCCGCGGCCCACAGCACGACGAGGGCGCTGTTCGGTTCGTACAACGGCCCGCTGTACCAGGTGCAGAGATCGTCCGACAAGCAGTACAAGGACATCGGGCTGCTGTCCGCCGGTGGGTACGCCGACGCGGCCTCGCAGGACTCGTTCTGCTCCGGCACCGGCTGCACCATCACCAAGATCTACGACCAGTCGGCCAACCACAACGACCTGCCCATCTCCTGGGGCGGCTTCTGGAAGGGACCGGGCGCGAACGGCGCCGACATCGGGGCCGACGCCAAGGCACTGCCGTTGACCGTCGCCGGGCACAAGGCGTACGGGATCAAGAACACCCAGGGCACCGGGTACCGCATCGACCGCGCCAAGGGCGTGCCGACCGGCGCCCAGCCCGAGGGCATCTACATGGTCACCTCGTCGAACTACGTGAACCAGTGGTGCTGCTTCGACTACGGCAGCGGCGAGGTGTCGCACAACGACACCGGCAACGCGACCATGAACGCCATCTACTGGGGCACCGCCTGCTGGTTCAAGAACTGCGTCGGCAGCGGCCCCTGGGTGGAGGCCGACCTGGAGAACGGCATGTACCACCAGGCGTCCGGCTCCAACACCAACTCGGCCAACCAGGGCGTCCACTTCCCGTTCGTCAGCGCCTGGGAGAAGAACAACGGCACCACGAACTTCACCCTCAAGTACGGCAACGGCAACAGCGGCGGGCTCACGACGCCGTACTCCGGAGCCCTGCCCAAGGGCTACAACCCGATGAAGACCGAGGCGTCGCTCCTGCTGGGCACGGGAGGCGACAACAGCCCCACCGGCCAGGGCTACTTCTTCGAGGGCGCCGTCACCAACGGCTTCCCGACGGACGCCACGGAGAACGCCGTCCAGGCCAACATCGTGGCCGCGAACTACAAGTTCTAGGCCACGACCCCTCCCGCCGCCCGTCCCGCCCGGGGTTCTCCTCCCCCGGGCGGGACGGGCGGTCCCGCACCCGGTGACCCCTCGCGGGGCATTGCATACCAAAGGTGAGCGGACACGGACACCGCTGATGGGTACCGTGAGCTGGTGCACGATCTTTCGGAGAGTCGGGCCAGGCGTCGGAGCCGGTCGTGACTGACCGGGCCGCGCCCGTCGGGCGGCCCGGGGGCCCGAGGGTGTCCGTCGTGTCGGGGCTCGTCGGGCCCGGGCTCGCGGCCGAGGACGGCGTCGAGCTGGTCGCCGAGCTGGGCCGGGGGGCCCGCGCCGTCGTGCACCACATCCGCCGGGACGGCGTCGACTACGCGGTGAAGGTGCTGCGCCGCCCGCCCGCCTCCGACGACCAGGACGGGCGCGACGTGGCGGCGTTCTGCCGGGAGGCCGCGCTGCTGGCCCGGGTCAACCATCCCGGGGTCCCGGCGGTCTTCGACGTCGGGGTGGCGGGCGGGCGCGCCTACCTGGTGCAGGAGTACGTCGACGGGCGACCGCTCGCCCGGCTCCTCGACGGGGGGCCCCTCGACGAGGACGCCGTGCTACGCCTGGCCGCCGACGTCGCCTCCGCCCTCGACGCGGTGCACCGCGCCGGGGTCGTGCACCACGACATCACCCCCGCCAACATCCTCGTCACCGGCGACGGGCGGGCCCGCCTGATCGACTTCGGCCTGGCCGACGCCGGGGGCCGGACGGCGGACGGCGCCGTCGTGGGGACCGTGCAGTACACGGCCCCCGAGCAGGCCGGCATGCTCAAACGGCGCGTGGACGGCCGGGCCGACCTGTACTCCCTCGGCGTCGTCCTGTTCCAGGCGGCCACCGGGCGCCTGCCGTTCGACGCGCCCGACGTCGGCGAGCTGCTCGCCCGCCACGCCAGCGCGCCCGTCCCCGACCCGCTGGCGCTGGCCCCGCAGCTGTCCGCCGCCACCGCCGCCGTGCTGCGCCGGCTGCTGGCCAAGGACCCGGACGACCGCTTCCAGGACGCCGCCGAGCTGCTCGCCGCGGTGTCGCGCCTCCGCGGTCCGGGCAGCGGTCCGGGCAGCGGTCCGGGCAGCGGGGAGGGCGGCGGGGAGGGCGGCGGGCCCGCGTCCCACCGCCCGGTGACCGGGCGGGAGGCCGAGCTCGCCACCCTGCTGCACCGCTGGCAGCGGGCCCGGGCCGGCGAGGGGGGCGTCGCACTGGTCACGGGGGCGGCCGGCGCCGGCAAGAGCCACCTGGCCGCCGCCGTCGCCGACGTCGTCCGGGCGGACGGCGGGCTCGTGCTGTCGGGCCGCTGCGAGCGCGACTCGGCCCTGCCGCTCGCTCCGTTGCGCGCAGCCATCGAGGAGCACCTGCGCCCGCTGACCGCCCTGCCCGACGCCGAGCGGGCCGAGGCCGTCCGGCGGCTGCGGGAGGCCGCGGGCGCGGGGGCGGCGCTGCTGCGCCCGCTCTCCCCGAGCCTCGCCGTCCTGCTGGACGCACCCCTCCTGGAGGGCGGCGAGCGGCACGAGCAGTTCGCCAACGCCGTCGCCGGGCTGCTCGTCGAGCTGTTCCGCGACGGCGGCGTCCTGGTGCTGGACGACGTCCAGTGGCTCGACGCGGCCGGTCGGGCCGTCCTGCGCCGGCTGGTGGAGGGCGTCCGAGAGGTGCCGATGCTCGTCCTGGCGACGGCCCGGTCCGAAGGGGCGACCGGCGGCTCCGAGGAGCCGGGCCGCCCTGATGCCCTGCACACCTTCCGGGCGGACGCCGGCGGCCTGCTCGACCTGGACGTCCCGCTGGCGCCCCTGGACGCCGCGGGCACGGACGCGCTCGTCACCTGGTACCTGGCGGGCGCGCGGGTCGGTCAGGACGTCACCGCCGAGGTGGCGGTCCGCGGCCAGGGCAACCCGCTCACCGTGCTGGAGTACCTGCGGGCCGTGATCGACGCGGGGGCCCTGCGCCCGTCATGGGGTGTCTGGCGCCTGGACGTCGAGGTGCTGCGCGCCGTCGACCTGCCGCACGGCGTCATGGACCTGATCCTCGCCCGCATCGACGCCCTCGGCTCCGACAGCCGCGGCGTGCTCACCACGGCCGCGGCGATCGGCACGGCCGTCGACGTCGCGCTGCTCGCCGACGTCTGCGACGCCGACGTCTCCGCGCCCCTCGCCCAGGCCGCCGCGCACGGCCTGCTGCACGCCGACGGCGACGGGTACGCGTTCATCCACGACCGGGTCCGGGAGGCGCTGCTCTCCGCCGTCGGGCCCGCCGACCTGCGCCGCCTGCACCAGCGGATCGCCGAGGCCCTCGACGCCACGGGACGCCGGGACGCCGCGGCCGTGTACGCCGCGGCCCGCCACCACGCCCGGGGCGAGACCGGCCACGACCCGCAGCGGGCCTTCGCCGCGGCGTGGGCCGCGGGCCGGCTCGCCCTCGACGAGAGCGCCCCCGACGCCGCCGTCGCGTTCCTCGAACCGGCCGAGGCGCTCGCCCGCGCCACGGGCATCGCACCGGACAGCACCTTCCGCGAGGCGCTCGGGGTGGCCTACTGGCTGACCGGGCAGATCGACGCCGCGCGCGGCCAGCTCGAGGCGGCCCTGGCCGGGGAGACCCGCCCCCTGCGCCGGGCGGCGCTGCGGCTGCAGCTGGCCCACGTGCTGCGCACCGACTGGCAGCTGACGCGGGCCGTCGCGTGCGCCCGGCAGGGCCTGGCCGACCTCGGGCGGCCCGTGCCGCGGCATCCTGTGGCGTTCGGCCTGGTCACCGCCGTCACCATGGTCCGCTGGCTGGTCCGGGGCAGCCGCCCGCCCGCCGCCCGGCCCGCGGTCGGCGAGGAGGCGGAGCGGCTGCGGCTGCTCGCGCTGCTCTGCCGGGCCGCGTCGGCGTCGGCGGCCATCAACCTGCAGCACGGGCTCCTGGTGGCGTTCAACCTCCGGGCCACGCCCGTCGCCCACCTCCTGGGCGCGACGAGCGCCTACGTGCACCACCTGTCCGGGGTCGGATCCGTCGCGGGGGCGATGCGGCTGCGCCGGCGGCGGGACCGGATCTTCGAGCGGGCCCTGGACATCTCCACCCGGCTGGGTGACCCCCGGGCGTACGCGAACGCCGCCTGGTTCGAGGCCTTCGCCAAGGTGCTCGGCGGCGACATGGGCATCGCCGAGTGGAACGCGGTCTCGGACGGCCGGCGTAACTGGCTCGAGGTGGACTTCTACACGAACATCGTGCTCATGCAGGCCCGCGACCTGCTCCAGCGCGGGTACGCCGCCGAGGCGCTGGCCTGGCACGACCGGGGACACAGCCGGATCTCGGAGGCCACCGCCGACGCGTTCCCGGGCTTCGGCGCGCTCGCCGCAATGGTCGACGCGCTCCTCGGCCGCCCGGGCGACGCCCCGGCGGCGTTCGCGGCGAGGGCCGCCGAGCCGCTGGACGCCGGCCACGCGATCCAGTTCGCGCTGGCCGCCGTGCAGACCGCACTGGAGCAGGACGAGCTGGGCCCGGCCTTCGAGACGGCCCTGCACGCCTTCGACCGGCTCCGCCTGCCCATGGCGGCGATCTTCGCCGAATACCGGATGATCTTCGCCTACGAGACGTTCGCCCGGCTCGCCCTGCTGCAACGGACCGAGGAGCCCGACCGGGCCGCCCGGCGGGACGACGTCCGCAGGGCGCTGCGCCGGCTCCGGCGCGCGACCACCGGGCGCAACGGCGGGACCCTGCTGGGCGGCTACCACCGGGTCGCCACGGCGAGCCTGCGGCAGCTGGACGGCGACCCCGAGGGCGCCCTGGAACTGCTCGCCGCGCCGTCGCTCGCCACCCTCGACGCGCCCCTCGTCGACTACGAGGCCGCCCGGGTGCGGGCCCGCGCCCTCGCCGCGCTCGGCCAGGAGGCCCCGGCGGCCCGGGCGGCGCGCTCGGCCCTGGCGCTCGCACAGCAGTACGGCTGGGCGCGGCGGGAGCGGTGGGTCCGGGCCGAGTTCGGCGGCGCGACGGCGACGGCCCCTGCGACCCCGGCTGCGCAGGCCGACGTCCCCGGCTCCCGGGAGGGTGACCGGCACCGACGCCGCCTGGAGGCGTTGCAGCAGGTCAGCCGGGCCGCCGCGCGCATCCTCGACCCGCAGCGGCTCGCCCGGGTCGCGCTGGACGAGACGCTGCGTATCCTCGGCGCCGAGCGCGCCGTGCTGTTCCTCGCGGACGACGACGCGGGCCTGCGCCCCGACCTCGGCCGCGACGCGGCGGGCCACGACCTCGCCGTCGTCGACGGCTACTCCACGACGCTCGTCGAGCGGGCCGCCGCCGAGCGCGCGCCCCTGGTGGTGACGGGCAGCGACGAGGGTGCGGCGCTGGGGTCGCGCAGCGCCGTCCTGTACGGGCTGCGGAGCATCATGGTGGCGCCGCTGGAGTTCGACGGCCGCCTCCTCGGGGTGGTGTACCTGGACAGCCGGGTCGCCAAGGGCGTGTTCACGGCCGACGACGTCGAGATCCTCACCGCCGTGACCAGCCACATCGCCGTCTCCCTGGAGACGGCGCGCGCGGCCCAGCTCGAGATCGCCGTCCGCAGCGCCCGGGAGCAGCGGGACGTCGCGGAGCTGCTGCGGTTCTCGCTGCAGGAGCTGACCGCCCTGCTCGACCCGGACGACGTGCTCGACCGGCTGCTCGGCCAGGTGGCCGCAGCCGTCCCCGCCGACCGGGTGTGCCTGGTGCACCGGGACGACGACGGGCAGGTCCTGCGGGACCGCACGGGCCGGGCGCTCGACCGGGTCGACGTCGACGGGCTGCTCGCCCTGGACGGCGTCCGGCACGGCGAGGGCACGGCCGGGGCTCCCGCGGCGGTGACCGGCGTCCTCGGGGAGGTGCGCGGCTGGCTGGCGGCGCCGCTCGTCACCCGCGGGCACGGGCGCGGCGTGCTGCTGGCGGGGTCGACGTCGGCGGCGTTCACCACGACGCACGTCGACATCGTCTCGGCGCTGGCGGGCGAGGGCGCCATCGCCTTCGACAGCGCGCGCCTGTTCGCCCAGGTGCAGCAGATGGCCGTCACCGACGCGCTGACCGGGCTGCACAACCGGCGCTCCTTCACCGAGCTGGCCGACGGCCGGCTGGCCCCGGCGGTCCGGGGCGGCAGCCGTCCCGCGGCGGCGATGATGATCGACGTCGACCACTTCAAGCAGGTCAACGACACGTACGGCCACAGCTGCGGCGACGACGTCATCCGGGCGGTGGCCCGGGCCATGCGGGAGCAACTGCGCGACGAGGGGCTGCTCGGCCGGTACGGCGGCGAGGAGTTCGCCGTCCTGCTGACGGCGCCGGGCGCCGACCCCCTGGACGTCGCCGAGCGCCTGCGCCGTGCCGTCGCCGGCACCGCGGTCGCGAGCCCCGCCGGCGACCCGATCCGGGTGACGATCAGCATCGGCGTCGCCCGGACGGCGCCGGACGACGACCTGGACGCCCTGCTCGCCCGCGCCGACGTGGCGCTCTACTGGGCCAAGGCCGCGGGCCGCGACCAGGTCCGGTCGGCGTGACGCGCTCCTGCTGACCGGAGCGTGCGACCTTCCGGGCGGGGCGGCGCGTCCAGTGGGTAGAGGGGTCCGACCGCGGGCCCGCGATCCGCCGTCCGGCCCCCGGACCCCGGCACGAAGAGGTCCCATGCGCCAGCAGGTCTCGCCGCTCGCGACGCGGCCCGACGCTCCGGCTCCGCCGGGCGGGGAAGGCGCGTTCGAGGCCCTCTACCTCGGCAACCTCAACCGCCTGGTGTCGCAGCTCTACCTGGTGACGGGCGACCTGGAGGAGGCGCGCGACTGCGTGCAGGAGGCGTTCTCGCGGGCGTGGCTGCGCTGGGACCGGTTGCAGCGCGAGGCCGACGACCCGGTCGCCTGGGTGCACCGGGTCGCCTACCGGATCGCCGTCAGCCGCTGGCGCCGCGCCCAGGCGGGACGGCGGGCCCTGCACCGGATGGCCGTGCCCCCCGACCAGCCCGGGCCGACGCCGGACGCGGTGACCGTCGCCACCGCGCTGGCGCGGCTGCCGCACGGCCAGCGCGCGGTCGTCGTCCTGCACTACTACGAGGGACTGCTCGTCACCGAGATCGCCCGCCTGCTCGACCTGACGCCGAGCGGCGTCAAGACCCGGCTCCTGCGCGCCCGCCGCACGCTCGGCCTACTGCTGGCCGACGAGCGGCCCGCCCACCCCGACGAGGAGGCCCACCGTGCCTGACGTCCCCGGCTCCGTCACCGCCGCCCTCGAACGCCTGCGCTCCGGCGAGGCGGGGACGCCGGTCCGCGTGCTGCCCGACCTGGCCGACGTCCGGGGCCGCGCCCGCGCCGCCCGCCGGGCCTCGCGCCGCCGGGCGACGCTCGTCGGCGTGGCGCTCGTGCCCGCGCTCGCCACGGTCGCCGTGCTCTCCGGCGTCGATCCGGGACGGCTGACGCGCGGCTCGACGGCGACGGGCGGGACGGCGACCCGCGCGGCCGGCGAGCGGCTGCTGCAGGCCGCCGACCTGGCCGGCCTCCCCGTGCACGACGCCGGACCGGTGCTCGCGACGGACCTGCGCCGGCTCCCGGTCTGCGGGGACCACAGCACGCAGTACCAGTCCTCGGGCGAGGCCGCGATCTCCGGCGGGGCGGCGCGGGCCCTCGCGGTCGGGCCGGTGTACGGCACCCGGTGGCGGCTGCGCGAGGCCGTGGCCCCGGACGACGTCCCCGGGCTCGGGGCGCTCATGGTCCGCAAGCTGGCCGCCTGCCCGGCGGCGGCGGGGGTGTACCGGTACGAGGACTACCCCGCAGGGGCCCACGCGGGGACCGTCGTCGCCGTCGAGGGCCCGACGGTCGTCGTCGGGTACCGGACCGTGGACGCGTCGCTGGTCCGCCTGGACGCGATCTCCGCCGTCGGCGACACGCTGGTGCTGCTGACGGCCGAACCGCTGGCCGAGGACGCGCCGTCCCTCCCGCGGCCCGACCCCCTCACCACGACCCGCTGGTTCGCCGGGGTCGCCGCCGCGGCCGTCGCGCGGGCCACCGGCACCCGCCCGGCCGTGCCCGCCCTGCGCGCCGGGGCGTACCCGGCGGCTCCCACCACCGCCCCGACCGGCCTGCCGACGCCGGCCGACCTCGACGCCGCCGACTCCCCCGGCGTGTGGCGGCTCGTCCCGCCCGAGATCGGCGCCCGGACGGCGTCGGCCTCCGGGGCGGTGGCGCTGCCCTCGGCCTGCTCGCCGGCGGAGGAGAACTCGCCGGCGGAGGAGAACTCGCCGGCGGAGGAGAAGCGGGACGAGGTGCCGGGCCGCGGCGCCGCCGAGACGTACGGCGCCCGCTCGCGCGCGGGCGCCCGACTGGTGGACGTCGTGGCGCTGCGGCTCGACGCCGCCGGGGCCGCCCGGGCCCGCGCGGCGCTGCAGGCGGGGGCCCGGTGCACGGCGCCGACGACGGTCGCGGGCGCCCTGACGCTGGAGCTGAGCCGGGGCAAGGTGCACACGCTCTGGGCCGTGCGGGGCGACCTCCTGGTGTACCTGCGCGACACCGGGCCCGCGGCGCCGGACGTCGAGTACGACTGGCCCCGGACCTGGCTGCAGAACCTGGTGGGTCCGGCCCTCGACCGGGCCGCCGCCCTGCCCTGAGCCGGCGTCGCCGTCCGGGCCGCCCTCCCCGGTCCGTGAGGGTCAGGCCTGCCCGAGGTGGTCGTCCCTCGCCCGCCGGGGTCGCGGCCGCGGTCTGGCCGCGGTCGGGCCGCTCCGGAGCTGATCTGCCGACGGTGACGTGATCTGCCGACCTTCCCGCGAGGATCCGGCCGTCCAGGTCGGCAGATCACGCTCGCGTCGGCAGAGCAGCGGGCGATCACGGAGGGTCCGCTCCACCCTGCCGTTCCCGGATTGCATGATCGTCCCGGATTGCATGATCACGAGGATATTGACAGGATAAGTTTTCAATAGCAGGCTGGGCTCGTGCTCGACGTGGAGGTCATCGACGATCCGGCGGCGGCCGCCGCCGCGCTGGAGCCGGTGCGGGCCGCCGTCCTGGCCGTGCTCGCGGAGCCCGGGTCGGCGACGTCGGTCGCCCGCCAGCTCGGCCTGCCCCGGCAGAAGGTCAATTACCACCTGCGCGCCCTCGAGGAGCACGGCCTGGTCGCACTGGTCGAGGAACGGCCGCGGCGGGGGCTCACCGAGCGGGTCGTGCGGGCGAGCGCGCGCAGCTACGTCGTCTCGCCGTCCGCGCTCGGCGGCAGCGGCGCCGATCCCTCCCGGACCGACCGCCTCTCCAGCCGTTACCTCATCGCCGTCGCGGCCCGTCTGGTGCGGGAGGTCGGGCTGCTGGCCCGCGCGGCGGACGCCGCCGGCCAGCAGCTGGCGACCCTCACCGTCGACACCGAGATCCGGTTCGCCTCGCCCGCCGACCGGGCCGCCTTCACCGCCGAGCTCACCCGGGCGGTCACCGACCTCGCCTCCCGGTACCACGACGAGACCGCCCCCGGCGGCCGGCGCCACCGCCTGGTCGTCGCCGCGCATCCCCTGCCGGCACCCACCCGTCCCGAGCGAGAGGTCTGAACCCGTGTCCGACACCCCGACGTCCATCGACCTGCAGATCGAGGTCCCCGGCACGCCCGAGGAGGTCTGGCGGGCGATCGCCACCGGCCCGGGCATCTCGTCGTGGTACGTGCCGCACACTGTCGAGGAGCGCGCCGGAGGCACCGCGACCGCCTCCTTCGGCCCGGACCCCGAGATGCAGATCCCCGGGCGCGTCGCCGCCTGGGAACCGCCCCACCGCCTCGTCTTCGACGGCGGCGAGGGGGCCGGCGGCCTGGCCTTCGAGTGGCTGGTCGAGGCCCGGGACGGCGGCACCTGCGTCGTCCGGCTCGTCAACTCCGGCTTCGGCGAGGGCGGCCCCTGGGACGACCAGTACGACGACCTGGTCGAGGGCTGGCAGCTCTTCCTGACCAACCTGCGGCTGCACCTGCAGCACTTCCCGGGGCGGACGGCGACCCCGGCCCTGCCCTCGGCCCGGTGGGCCGTCGAGGCGGCGTCCGCCTGGGCCCGCCTCGGCGCGGCCCTCGGCCTGCCGGACGCCCCGGCCGTGGGCGACCGGGTCGACCTGGACGGCGGGCCCGACCGGGACGGCGGGGACGGCACGGACGGCGCGCGCCTGGTGGGGACCGTGGTCGACGTCGCCCCCCGGCGGCTGGCCCTGCTGCTCGACGGGCCCACCCCGGGCACGGTGGTCCTGGCGGCGGAGGGCCGGGGCGCGGCCTGCCCGGTGTCGGTGTGGGCCTACCTCTACGGGCCGGACCGCGAGCGCCGGGCCGAGGAGTTCACCACCGCCTGGCAGCGGTGGCTCGACGGGCACGCCCCGGCGGAAGGCTGACCCCCGGAAGACCGGCCCCGGAAGGGCAACCCCGGACCGGGGCGCAGGGGCTTCAATGGCCCGGTGCAACCCTTCCTCGTGACGGCGCGCGGGCAGCGGGCCGGGCGGGCGCGGCTCGCCGTCCGCACCTGGCCCGCCGCCGCGCCCCCGGATCCCGGCCAGGCGGCCCGGCCCGCGCTGTTCCTGTGCCACGGCCGGACGGACTCCGCCGAGGTGTTCGATCCCGTGGTCCGGGCCCTGGAGGGCCGGTGGTCCGCGGCGGCGGCGGACGCGCCGGGTCACGGCGGCAGCGCGTGGCGCCCGTCCTGGCGTTACCGGATGGCCCCGCAGGCGGAACCCGTGGGGGCGGTCCTCGACCGGCTGCCCGACCTGCTGCCGCCGTTCACCGGCGTCGTCGTGCACGGGCACTCCATGGGCGCCCTCACCGCGACCCGGTTGGCCGCGGCCCGGCCGGGCCAGGTGCGGCACCTGATCCTGGAGGAGCCCGCGACGGGAGGGCCGTGGCCGAGCCGCACGCTGCGCGCCCGGGACTTCGCCGCCGAGCGCCGGTTGCTGTTCTGGGCGCGGCGCCTGCGCCGGCTGCCGGACGCCGAGCTGGCCGCCGGTGCCCGGGTGCACAACCCCGGCTGGTCCGAGGAGGAGATCCGGCTGTGGGGGGAGGCGAAGCGGCGGATGTCCCTGCCCGCCGTCGCCGCCCCGATGGCCTGGGGGGCGCCGCTCGTCGACCTGCTCGACGGCGTCCTCTGCCGGGTGACGCTCGTCCGCGGCTCGGTAGGGGCCGACGTCGTCGACGCCGGGACCGCGCGGCGGCTGGCGGCGCGCTGCCGCGGCGGCTGCGACGTCGTCACGCTGGCGACCGGCCACAACGTGCGCCGGGACGACGCCGCGGGGTTCGTGGGGGTGCTGCGGGAGGTCCTGGGCCGCTACGACTGAGGCGCTGCAGCCGGCACGGCCGGGCGCCCCCGGGGCCGCTACGGCCGGGGTGCCGGGTGGAGCAGGCCCGCGAGCGGGGCCAGCGCGGCCTCCCAGCTGCAACGCTGTGCGAGGTCGAGGGCCCGCCCGCTCAGCTCCTCCCACGCCTCGCGCGTCGACAGCTTCTCGACGAGCGCGGCGAACGACTCCTCGTCGTAGAGCAGCGCCGCGGCGTCGAGGAGCGGGTCCTCGCGCCAGGCGGGGGTCAGCACGGGCAGCCCGTAGGAGTAGTACTCCAGCTGCTTGGACGAGAACCCGTGGCGGCGCAGCGGGTCGTCGGCGATGGTGATGAGGCCGAACTGGTACTCCGCCAGCACGTCCAGGGTCGGGGCGTACCCCTTGTACCGGTCCCCGAGGACCGCCTGCGCGGGGCCGCCGTAGACGTCGATGGTCGGGAACCGGTCGCACAGCCGCTGGAGCAGCGGCAGGTTCACCCACGAGCCGCCGAGGAACCCGAGGAACACGATGCGCGGCGTCGGCGACCAGCGGGCCCGCGCCGCCTTGGGCTCGACGCCGTAGGTGAGCGGGAGGAAGTTGCCGCCGTCGTACTTGGTCGCCCGCACCCAGTCGGCGTAGGTCTCCCAGTGGAACGACAGGTGGTCCGCGGCACCGTAGGCCCGCACCTCGTAGGCACGCAGCCGCTCGTACGCGCGGCGGGTCAGCTCCCCGGCGAAGTACAGCTCCTCGGCGAAGGGGGCCGGCAGGTCGAGCACCTGGACCGGGGCGAGCCGCCCGCCCAGCACGAAGCCGACGTCGAGGTTGCTCTCGCAGACCAGCAGGTCGACGTCGCGGCCCGCGAGCGCCCGGGCGAGGGCCCGGGCCCGCAGGCGCATCACCGGGAGCACGCACCGCGAGTACGTCCACCGCCGCACCGCCAGCGGGAGCCGGTGGCTGACGAAGAGCAGCGCCTCGAGGGCGTAGAGCAGCCAGTCCGACGGGCGCGGCCCCGGCAGGCGGGATCCGCGGCCGGACGGCCGCCACCGGCCCAGGCCCAGCGTCGAGAAGGAGGTCGCCCGGACGTCGTGCCGCGCCAGGAACTCGACGAGATGGCGCGGTTTGACCGCGTTGGCGAAGGCGTCGGGGACGCACACGATCAGCGCCTCGCGCACCCGCCCCGCAGCCGCCGGCATCCGCCCCGCCTCCGCCCGTCGTCCTGGCGGCAGAGGCTATCCCAGGACCGGCGACCGGCGACGGGGACCGGGCGAGGGCCCGCGCTCGCGGCAAGGGTGCGACGTCCGGGTGCCCCTTTCGCTACCGTCCTCGCCATGCGTCCCAGGCTCCGGCCCGCCGTCCTGCCCGCCGTCGCGCTGCTCGTGCTGGCCCTCGGGGTGGTGGCGGTCGTGGCCGCGCCGCGCCTGTGGCACCGCGTGGACGGCACCGCGACCCGGGTGAGGCAGGCCGCGCAGGAGGCGACGGACCCGGCGTCCACGGGGTCGACCCCGCCCGACGGGACGTCCGCGGAGGGGTCCCCCTCCCCCGGAACGGGCCCGTCGTCCCCCGCCGTGACCGGCGGCGGGACCGGCGGCGGGACCGGCGGCGGGAACGCGGCAGGCGCCACG
>Ga0302322_100001101_pt1 | contig 21927 bp, 15 predicted proteins | sample Fen_T0_2_FD_203757 | JGI IMG/M metagenome (GOLD analysis project Ga0302322, IMG submission 203757) | Peat permafrost microbial communities from Stordalen Mire near Abisko, Sweden - Fen_T0_2 | ecosystem: Environmental > Terrestrial > Soil > Wetlands > Permafrost | place: Sweden: Abisko...
CTGTCATGAGCCGATCGTCGCACGGGCCGGGCATCGTCGTTCCGTCATCACGGCGCGGCCCTAGACTCGGGCGGATGACCGACCCAGCCATCGCCCGTCCGGCGAGCCCGCCCCGCCACGCCGTCACGGTCGACTTGGATGTGCGGATCCCGGCGCGCGACGGCGTGGAGCTGTCGGCGAACGTGTGGCGTCCCGTGCCGGTCGCGGACGAACCGGACGAACGGTTCGGTGTCGTCGTCGAGATGATCCCGTACGGCAAGGACAACTGGCGGCGCGACACGGACGACGGCCGTGGACGGTGGCTGGCGGCACGCGGCTATGCCCTGGTGCGGGTCGATGTCCGGGGGACGGGCTCGTCCGGCGGGATCGCCCTAGACGAGTACACCGCCGATGAGACGCGCGACGGCTACGACGCGGTCGAGTGGGCGGCTGGCCAGCCCTGGTCCAACGGAGCCGTCGCGATGTGGGGCATCAGCTACGGTGCGTTCACCGCGATCCAGGTGGCGAAGCTTCGGCCGCCGCACCTGCGCGCGATCGTGCCGTGCATGGGCACGGACGACCGATACGTCGACGACGTCCACTATCGCGGCGGCTGCGTCACCGTCAGCGAGCTCTCCCAGTACGCCGTGAGCCAGATGGCGATGAATGCGATGCCGCCGGACGCGACGCTCCGCGGCGCCGGCTGGCTGGACGAGTGGCGTGCCCGCCTGGACGTGACGCCGCCCTGGCTGCTGACCTGGCTGCGCAACCAGACCGACGGACCCTACTGGCGACAGGGGTCGCTCGCGCCGGAGTACGACGCGATCGAAGTCCCGATCTATTCGATGGGCGGCTGGATGGACAGCTACGTCGATCCCGCCTTCCGGATGCAGGCGCACTGCAGCGCGCCGACTCGGACACTCGTCGGCAACTGGGTCCACGGCTGGCCCGGCGACGCGACACCCGGGCCGAACGTCGACGACCTGCACGAGCTCGTGCGATTCCTCGACCGGCACCTGCGCGGGATCGAGAACGGCATGGACGACGAGCCGACCGTCGTCTGGTTCGAGCGCGAATACGCCGTACCGGACCCGTTTCCCAAGGCGCTCCCCGGGCGATGGCGCGCGGCGGCGGCGTACCCGCATCCGGGGGTCGAGGCTCGTACGTGGCGGTTCGCCGCCGGGGCCGTACCACTAGCCGGCCGGCTGGTGGCAGAGGGCGGGCCTGACGATCCGGCCGGGATCGACCGCTACCAGCACCGCCCGACGACCGGGACCCGGTCTTCGTTGGCGTGGGGTGCCGGCGGGCCGCCGAACGGGCTCGCTCGCGACCTCCGCCCGGACGAGGCGGCCGGTCCCACCTATACCTCCGACGCGCTCGCGGACGCGCTGGAGATCCTCGGCGTGCCCGAGGTCGTCCTGCACCTGGCCGTGTCGGCGCCGGTCGCCACTGCCGTGGTCCGCCTGACCGACGTGGGCCCGGACGGCACGTCGTACCAGGTCAGCGCGGGCGTCCTGAACCTGACCCACCGCCACTCCTCGGTGGACCCGAGTCCCCTTGTCCCGGGCCGGGTCGAGACCGTCCGCGTCCCGCTTCGAACGGCCGGCTACCGGTTCCTGCCGGGCCACCGGATCCGAATCTCGGTCGCGTCGTCGTACTGGCCGGTGCTGTGGCCGTCGCCTTTCCCGGCCCAGTTCGAGCTCCATCGCGGGCCCGCCACGCCGTCGCGCCTCGTCCTGCCGGTCATCCCGCCGGCCGGCGGTCCCGGCGACCAGCCGCTCCCCGACTTCAAGACGACGCCGGCGGACGTGCCCGGGATCGGCGGACCCGGCGAGGACGACACGCCCATCTGGCACGTCGCCGAGGACGTCCTCGCCGGCACGACGACCGTCACGATCCATGACGGCGGCGGCTGGCACCTCGCCGACGGTCGCTACCTGTACGCCGCCGAGACGCTCACGATGACCGCCTCGGACCTGGATCCCGGCACGGCCTCGATGCACGCGGATGTCGTCTACCGCTGGCACGAGGTCGCGAACCGCATCGAGATCCGAGCGCGGTCCACCCAGACCAGCAGCGCGACCGACTTCGACCTGACGGTCGTGCTCGAGGTGGATCTCGACGGCGAGCGCTTCTTCGAGCGGCGCTGGGAGGAACGGATCCCGCGCCACCTCGTGTGAGGCGCCGCTAGACTCCGCGGATGCCACGCCAACGGATCTCGGCCAAGGCGGACAGCTTCACCGAGTCGGTCATCCGCGAGATGAACCGCCTGGCCGTCTCAGCCGGCGCGGTCAGCCTGGCCCAGGGCTTCCCCGACTTCCCGTGCCCGCCCGAGTTGAAGGACGCGGCCGCTGCGGCCGTCCACGACGACCTCAACCAGTACGCGATCACCTGGGGCGCGAAACCGCTTCGGGACGCGATCGCGACCTCGACGGTCGCGCACTTCCCGGCCCACGCGCCGGTCGATCCCGAGACGCAGGTCACGGTGACCTGCGGCGCCACAGAGGCGATGGTCGCGGCGATGCTCGGCCTGCTCGACCCGGGCGACGAGGTGGTGGTCTTCGAGCCCTACTACGAGAACTACGGACCAGATGCCATCCTTGCCGGGGCCGTCCCTCGCTATGTCACGCTGCACGAGCCGGACTGGTCGATCGATCCGGACGAGTTGCGGGCCGCCTTCGGACCGCGGACACGCGGTCTCGTCCTGAACTCGCCCCACAATCCCACCGGCAAGGTCTTCAGCCGAGCCGAGCTCGAGCTGATCGCCGGCCTCTGCGTCGAGCACGACGTCATCGCCTTCACGGACGATATCTACGAGCACCTCGTGTTCGAAGGCGAGCACATCCCGCTCGCGACGATCGCCGGGATGGCGGATCGCACGGTCTCGATCCACTCGATGTCGAAGTCGTATTCGGTGACTGGGTGGCGGATCGGCTGGACGATCGCGCCGGCCGATCTGAGTGTCGGGATCCGCCGGGTCCACGACTTCCTGACGGTCGGTGCGGCCGCCCCGCTCCAGGCGGCGGCCGTCGTCGCCCTCGGGTTCCCGTCGTCGTACTACGAGACGCTCGTCGCCGACTACCGCGTCCGGCGCGACCTGCTGCTGCCGGTCCTGCGCGGGGCCGGCTTCCGGGCGACGGACCCGGCGGGCGCCTACTACGTGATGACCGACATCCGCGACCTGACCGACGAGGACGACACGACCTTCGCGCTACGGCTCATCCGCGATCCCGGCGTCGCGGCGGTCCCGGGGTCGTCGTTCTTCTCGCGACCCGCGCTGGGCCGGACGAGATTGCGGTTCGCCTTCCCGAAACGCACCGAGACGCTGCTGGCGGCCGCCGAACGGCTGGCTCGGATCCCAGCGCGCGCCTGAGGCTGCGGCCGCCGCTACGGAGCACCTGCGAGTCCCGTGCGCCCTCAGCCGAGCTTGGCGACGACGCTCTCGACCGCGCGGCGGGTGTCCGGCGTGTCGTATCGCAGGAACGGGTCTGGATCGAGCGTGTGGTCCGTGGCGACGCCGCGGATCCGGGCATACAGGACCGGGTAGATCGCGCCCGAGCCGTCCGCCTCGAGGGTGACCGCGATCGCATCCGCGCCACCGGCGTCCAGCGCGTGGGCGAGCGGCTGGATCCCCTCATCGACGAACCCGCCCGCCGGGTCCTTGGCGATGACCCGGGCCAGGTAGCCGCGCTGATGGAAGAGGTCCGGCGAGCCGGATAGATCCGCGACGATCGTGTCCACGACCGAGTCCGGCGGGACGGCCGGCCGGTCGGCGACGATCCCGAACTCCCGGGCCGCGATGTCGCCGGCCAGGACGCGGGCGTTGTAGCGGGCGCCATGGACGGCCCCCGAGTTGGACGGCACGCCGTGCCGCTGGAGACCCTTCGCACCCTGGCCGATCGTCCCGGCGAAGCGGATCCCGGGCACCGTGCTCTCCCACCACGGGGTCTGCACCGGCAGCCGGCTAGCCCCGAACGTCGCGACACCCAGGTTCGGCAGGTCGACCAACGGGCAGACGAACCCGGTCGCCGAGATGACGTCGTCGACGTCGAGGTCGAGATCGCCGCCACCGTCCGTCCGCTTGAGATGAGCCAGCAACGCGCCGTCGGGCGATCGCTCGATACGGTCCATCGCCGCGTCCAGGATGGCGACGCCGCCACCCAGAACATGGTCCTCGAACGGCTGGACGTAGCGCGCCCGGACGCCGACGAGGGTCCGCGTGTCGACCGACAGCTTGGCGTGCGACGGCGACATCAGGATGAGCTGACACGCCCAGGGCAGCAGGCCGTTGGCCAGCTCGAAGCCCGAGTTCTGCTTGCCCAGGATCAGCACGCGCCGGCCGGCATAGGTCTCGGCGTCCCGGACCTGCGCGTAGTGGTGGGTGTGCTCCATCCCTGGGCCAGGCGGCGTGAACGGCTCCGCGACCCCGACCGCGATGACGAGTACCCGACACCGATACGTCCCATCCGAGGTCTCGAGGGTGAAGCGCGACCCCGCGGTCGTCTCCGCATCGTCGGTGCGAGCCGTGCCGGTCCAGGTGCAGTCGTAGCGCACCTCGATGGCGGCGCGCTCCGCGAATGACGCGAGGTTCGCCTCCATCTCCGGACGCGATGGGAAGTACGACGTGCCGTCCATCAGGTCGGGCTGCAGGGCGGTCGCCTCGGGCTCATCCGCGAGCAGGCTGTTCCAGTCGTAGCGCTCGTATGTCCGGCTCGTGCGCGGGACCGGCGCATGCGGCTTCGTCCACGAGAGGAGCCGCTGGAAGTGCGGCCAGCGCCGGAACATGCCGCCCGGCGACGGATCCGCGGACAGGACGGCGTGGGCGATCCCGAGGCGGCGCAGCGAGTACGACGCCTGCAGCGCGCCCGGCCCGCTGCCGACGATGATCACCGGGTACTCGCCGGGCGGGAACGGCCGGGTCAGCTCCGCCATCGGTTCGCGGCGCGCAGGCGCCTGGCCTGGACCTGGAGCATGCGATACATGATCCGCGGATGGTCGGTGAGGAACCCTTCCACGGCCGGACCGGACAGGACCAGGCAGCGCAGCGTCTCGACGGCCACGATATCGGCGATGGGTGATTCGCCCAGGAGGATGGAGACTTCGCCGAAGAAATCGCCGCGGGCCAGCCGGGCGCGCTCCGTGCCGTCGACCACCACGGCCGCCGTGCCCTCGAGGATCACGTGGAAGCCGGAGCCCGCCATCCCCTGGCGCAGGACGCGTTCGCCGGCCGGGTAGACGAGCTCCTCGAAGGTGTGGGCGACCCGCTCGAGCTGGGGGTCCGTCAGGTCGGCGAACAGGCTGAATCCCGCGATCGCATCGACGAGGGCGTCACGGTCGGACATGGCGACATCGTACGCCTCGCGGACCCGGTTGACGGCCCTCCCCCGCGCAGCGCAGCATGGCCCCCTGAGGAGGGTTTGCCGCGCATGGCACTGGACGTGGATGGCAAGGTCGGACGACTGGCGGCGGCGCGCCTGTTCGACGGCGTGGATGCGGCCGGGATGGCCCGGATCGCGGACGTGGCGGTGGAGGTGGACTTCGCGCCCGGCCACGTGATCGCGCGCCAGGGCGACATCGGCAGCGGGTTCTTCGTCATCACGGCCGGCCGGGTCCGGGTCACCCGCGACGGTCGGCCGATCGCGGACCTCGGGCCGGGCGACTTCTTCGGGGAGTTGTCGGTCCTCGATGGACAGCCGCGGACCGCCCAGGTGAGCGCCATCGACCCGACGACCTGTCTCGCCCTGTCGACATGGGAGTTCGAGAGCGTCGTCCGGGAGCGACCCGACGTGGCCCTGGCGATCCTGCGCGGCCTCGCCACGCGGCTGCGCGAGCTGACCGAAGCCGACCGGCACTGAGCGACACCGGAGGCCGCCCGATATGACCGGACCGAAGGTCGGGTCGCCCGGCACGTCGACCTTCCTGTTCAGCGACATCGAGGGCTCCACGCGCCTGGAGCGCGCCATCGGGACGACCCGCTACGGCGAGGTGCGCGAGCGGCAACGGACCCTCCTGCGGACCGCCTTCGAGGCGAACGAGGGCGTCGAGCAGGGCACCGAGGGCGACTCCTTCTTCGTCGTCTTCCCGAGTGCCCGCCAGGCCGTCGTCGCGGCCGTCGCGGCGCAACGGGCGATCGCCGCGGAACCCTGGGCGCCCGACGCGGTCGTCCGGGTCCGGATGGGCCTCCACACGGGCGAGGCCGAACTGGCCGGCGGCAGCCTGGTCGGGCTCGACATCAACCGCGCCGCCCGGATCGCCGCGGTCGCGAATGGCGGCCAGGTCGTCGCGTCCGACGCCACCCGGGTCCTCGTCGCGAACGCCCTGCCGGACGATGTGCGGTTGCGCGATCTCGGCCAGCACCGGCTCCGCGACCTCGGGGCCGCCGAGCGCCTCGTCCAGGTCGAGGCCGACGACCTGCCCCACGAGTTCCCGCCGCTGCGTTCCCTCGACGCCCGCCCGAACAACCTGCCGACCCAGCTCACCACGTTCGTCGGGCGCGAACGCGAGCTCGCCGAGGCCGCCGAGCTGCTCCGGTCCAGCCGGCTCCTGAGCCTCACCGGGCCGGGCGGGACCGGCAAGACCCGACTGTCGCTCCAGGTGGCCGCCGCGACAGCGGACCTGTACCCGGGCGGCGTGTGGTTCGTGGCCCTCGATGCCGTCCGCGATGCCGCGATGGTCGCGCCGACGATCGCCCGCACCCTGGGCCTGGCCGACGATGCCGTGCGGTCGACCGTGGATGCCATCGTCGAGGCCGTCGGCGACGGCGCGGTCCTGTTCGTGCTCGACAACTTCGAGCAGGTCGTCGGGGCCGGCCCCGTCATCGCCGACCTGCTGCGCCGCTGCCCGAATCTGTCGGCACTCGTGACCACCCGGGTCGCGCTGCGCGTGTCCGGCGAGCAGGAATACCCGGTGCCGGGCCTGCCCGCCCCGCCCGACACCCGCCACCTCTCCGAAGTCGACCGGCTGAATCTGCCGCGCGGATTGCGCGACCACGACCTCGCCACGCTCACCACGTACGAAGCGGTCCGCCTGTTCATCAGCCGGGCATCGTCCGTGAAGCCCGGGTTCGCGGTCACGAACGCCAACGCCCCGGCGGTCGCGGCGATCAGCTCGACCCTGCACGGCATGCCGCTCGCGATCGAGCTGGCGGCGGCGCGGATCAAGCTCCTGACCCCGGATCAGATCCTCAGCCGGCTGGAGCACCACCTCGATACCCTCACCGCCGGCTCGCGCGACCTGCCCGAGCGCCAGCAGACGTTGCGCGGCGCGATCGCCTGGAGCTACGACCTGCTCGACGAGGGCACGCGACGGCTGGTGGATCGGCTGTCGGTGTTTCGCGGCGGCTTCCAGCTCGAGACCGCCGAGGCCGTGTGCGGACCGGCCGCCGAGGTCGGAGGCGACGTCATCGACCGGATCGGCGAGCTCGTCGACCAGAGCCTCGTCCGGGCCGACGACGGATCCGGCGAACCGCGCTTCTCGATGCTCGAGACGATCCGCGAGTTCGCCGCGGAGATGCTCGACAGCCGTGGCGAGACGTCCGCCGTGCAGGCACGTCTCGCCGCGTCGATGACCGATCTCGCGGAGCGGGCCGCGCCACAGCTGTCGGGTTCGGAGCAGCGTCTCTGGCTCGAGCGCCTCGAACGCGAGCACGACAACCTCCGGGCGGCCCTGGACTGGACGATGACCGAACCCGCGCCACAGACCGGCGCGCATCTGGCCTTCCTGCTGTGGCGGTTCTGGCAGCAGCGCGGCTATCTCAACGAGGCGCGCGCCCGGTTCGAGGCCATGGCGGCCCTCGACTGGGATCTGCCGCCGGTCGACCGGGCCCGCTTCGCCGAGGCGTTCGGCGGCATCGCCTACTGGCAGTCCGACCAGGCGACATCGACGCTCTGGTACGACGAGGCCCTGGTCGCCTGGCGCGAGATCGGCGACCGAAGCGAGATCGCCAACGCCCTGTTCAATCGGTCGTATGCGGACCTCATCGAGGTCATGAGCGGGAAGTACGGCGACCGGACGCTGACCGAGGGTCGCGCGATGCTCGAGGAGGCGTTGACGATCTACCGCGACCTCGGCGATACCGCCGGCGAAGGCAACATCCTGTGGGGGCTCGGGAGTTACTACTACTTCACAGGCGACGCCGCGACCGCGGAGGACTGGTACCGCGAGTCCCTCGAGCTCCACCGCACCTCCGGCCAGCGGACCATGGAAGCATGGTCGCTGCACATGTTGAGCATGTCGAACGTGGCCCAGCGCCGGTTCGACGACGCACGCGTCGATGCTCGACACGCCCTCCGCCACTTCTACGAGGCAGGCGATGTCTCCGGGGTGACCCTTGTGCTCGACGACCTCGCGATCGTCGCCGTCGCCGACGGTGACCCCGACCGAGGCGGGCGATTGTGGGGCGCCGCGCGCCACCTCCAGCAGACGACCGGGACGATGCTCGCGGACTACGTCGACAGGAACTTCCAGATGGCCCAGATCGATCGACCCCGGGACGTCCTGGCCCCGGAGGCGCTGGCCGCTCGTGCCGCCGAGGGCGCCGCGATGGGGCTGGACGAGGTCATCGCCTACGCGCTGGACGAGCACGGGCCGATCGCGGCCACGCACGAGGAGCGCTCGGAGTGAGGACCCACTCCTGAAGACGGCCCAGCGCCGTCCCGTCGGCTAGACTGACCCTCCGATGACCGCCCAGCCGACGACCCCCGATCCGACCCGCGAGAAGACCGGGATCCCGAAGAACCCGGGCCGTCGCGACCTCGGGCTGAAGGCGACGCTGCTGTTCCCGGACCGGGACATCGTCGAGAAGTTCTACGTCCCGATCATCTATACCGCGTGCCGGACCTGCTACTCCGAGCAGGATCCGCAGACGATCTTCCAGCGCTCGGTCGCGGGCGACTTCGACGCCCAGAAGATGCAGAAGCTCATCAGCTCCGTCATCGAATCCGGGCACGGGTCGACTATCGAACACGTCGTCTTCACGTTCGCCATCAGCGGGGTGTCGCGGACCCTGTCGCACCAGCTCGTGCGCCATCGCGCGGGCGTGGCCTTCGACCAGCAGAGTCAGCGCTACGTGACCTACAAGGGCGCCGCGACGATGCTCCCCCACTCCATCGCCGAAGGCGATCCGGACCTGCGCGAGCGGTACGAGGAGCAGGTCGACGGGGCGCTCGGGCTGTACGGGGACCTGCTCGGCGCCGGGGTGCCCGGCGAGGACGCCCGGTTCGTGTTCCCCAACGCCACGCGCACGAACCTGGTCATGACGACGAACCTGCGGGCACTCATCCACATGTCCGGGCTGCGTCTCTGCACGATGGCCCAGTGGGAGATCCGGCGGCTGTTCCAGCTCATCCGGCACGAGATCTTCACCGTCTCGCCGTTCCTCGGGTCGTTCCTGGCGCCCAAGTGCGTGCCGCTCGGCTACTGCGACGAGTTCAACAACCGCGACGGTCACTGCCCGATCCGGCCGCACAAGGATCGCGTGCTCGAAGCGTGGGCGGAAAAGGCCGCGGCGGCGAGGGCCGCGGGTCGCGACCTGCCGGTCGCCTGAGTCGCGGGCTCAGGCCGAGGGCAGGTCTGCCAGGAACCGGCGGATGACGCGCGCCAGCCTTGGCCCCGCCGCGGCACCGGCCTCCATCACTTCCGCGTGGGTCAGCGGCTCGCCGCTGTAGCCGGCCCCGGCGTTCGTCACCAGCGAGACGCCGCAGACCTCGAGGCCTACCCAGCGCGCGGCGATGCACTCCAGGACCGTCGACATCCCGACGGCGTGCCCGCCCATCGCGGCCAGCATCCGGACCTCGGCCGGAGTCTCGTAGTTGGGCCCGGTGAGGCCGACGTAGATCCCCTCGGCCAACGGCACGCCCTCTGCCTGCCCCGCGGCGTGCAGGCCGGCCCGCAGTCGCGGGCTCCAGGCATCCGTGAGGTCCGGGAAGCGCTCCCCCAGCCCGTCCGCGTTGCGGCCCATCAGCGGATTCATCCCCGTCAGGTTGATGTGGTCGCGCATGACCATCAGGGTGCCCGGCCCGAAACTCGGGTCCAGCCCGCCGGCCGCGTTCGTCAGCACGACCACCGATGCCCCCAGGCGCCGGAACAGGAGCACCGGTTGGACGACCAGGCCCGGGTGGTTCCCCTCGTACAGGTGGAACCGGCCCTGCAACAGCACGACGACCCGGCCACCGAGCCGGCCGAGGAGCAATCGGCCCGCATGGCCAGGCGCCGTGGCCGCGGGCCAGCCGGGTAGGTCGTCGAAGGCGATCGCGACCGTGTCTTCCAGGTCGTCCGCCAACCCGCCGAGACCCGACCCCAGGACGATCCCGACCTCGGGCACCAGGGACGTCCGCGTGCGCACCGCGGCGGCGAGCGCCTCGATCAGGGCCGGCTGGGCGGCTGGGACGATCGGGCGGGATGGGTCGATGGGATCAGCCGAGCCGGACAAGCGGGCCTCCAGGAAACGCGTCCAAGGGGGAAGACGGCCGAGGCCCGCTGGCTCCGTCGGCCCGACGGAAGTATCGACACCGGGATGCCGATCACGTCCCGTCGGGCGCGGACCCGAACGGCGCGCCGTGGTGAGACGGCTGCACGTCGCGGGCAACGAAGCGCCCGAAGCGACCGGCGGTGGAACGAAGAGTCCTTGATGTGATCTCGGGTCCTTCGTTCCTGTCGGCCCCTTCGGGCAAGACCTACGTTACGGTCGGCGTGGACAATGGTCAACGCGGTTATCCACCAAATGTCGCCGAGTGCCTCGACGCCTGTCCACGGAATGCGTGCGCCTGTGGATAACCCTGTGGACACGCGCCCGACATGAGCGTGAGCGCGTGCGAGCGCGAGTGCTCCGGCGTGTGCGAGCGCCCGTCAGCCGCCCATCGCGAACATCTCGACCTTGGGGAGCGTCGAGGTGGCCGCGGACCGGAGTTCGGAGTACCGGTCGTTGCGAACGGACCAGACCTCGCGGACGAACGCCTCGAGGGCGTCGTCATCGCCACCGTCGCGCAGGACCGCCCGGGCATCCCGGCCCTGGACCGCGAAGAGGCAGGTATAGAGCTTGCCTTCGGCGGACAGGCGGGCTCGGGTGCAATCGCGGCAGAACGGCTGGGTGACCGACGAGATGACCCCGAACTCCCCGCGACCGTCGAGGTACTGCCATCGATCGGCGACCTCGCCGCGATAACCGGGGTCCGCCGGTTCCGCGGGCCATTGCGACCGCAGCGTCTCGATCAGCTCCTCGGCGGGCACGACCTCGTCGAGGCGCCAGCCGTTCGAGTGGCCGACATCCATGTACTCGATGAAGCGCAGCGTCGCCCCGATGTCGCGCGCCCAGGCCGCCATCGGCACGATGCTCGATTCGTTGACCCCACGCCGGACGACCATGTTGATCTTGACCGGCGCCAGGCCCGCCTCGATCGCCGCCGCGATCCCGTCGAGGACCCGCTCCACCGGGAAGTCGATGCCGTTCATCGCCCCGAAGACCGCGTCGTCGAGGGAGTCGAGGCTGACGGTCACGCGCTTCAGCCCCGCGTCGGCCAGGGGTCGGGCGAGCGCCCGCAGCGCGGACCCGTTCGTCGTCAGGGTGAGGTCCACTTCGCCGCCATCGGGCCGACGGATCGCCGCGAGCAGGGCGATGAGATCCGGCAGGTCGCGCCGGACGAGCGGCTCGCCGCCGGTGATCCGCAGCTTCTCGACCCCCACCCGGACGAAGACGCGCGCGAGGCGCTCGATCTCCTCGAAGGTGAGCACCTGGTCCTTGGGCAGGAACGCGTAGTCCTTGCCGAAGATCTCCTTGGGCATGCAGTACGTGCAGCGGAAGTTGCAGCGGTCGGTGACCGAGATGCGCAGGTCGCGCAACGCCCGGCCCAGCGTGTCGGGCAATCCGGGTCGGCCATCGAACGTGACGGGAAGGTCCACATCGGTACTGTACCCGGCCTGCCGTCCGGACCTTCGCGAACGGTCGGTGCGTGCTGGAACCGACCCGGGCCAGTTCCCGTTGCCCCACGGCACCGAGGCGCCTGCGCGTTGATCCGCCGGTACCACCGGGGCGAACCGCTGGTACCTCTAGCGGACTCCACCTTACCGAACTTCGCTGGCAGGATGCCCACACGCCCCGAACAACTGCCTGCACGTCGTCAACGAGGGTCCACACGAATGGCCACGACCGAAACGCGAACCGGGTTCCGACTCCCCTGGAGCCAGGACCACACCGAGACCGACGAGCCGACCGGAGATACCGGCGCAGCCGTCGTGGCCAGCGCGTCCGAGACGACCGCGGCCGAGGGCGCAGCCCAGGAGACCGAGAGGCCCGACATGATCGACGCGACGCCCGGTGTCCTCGGTGACACGCCCCAGACCGCAGACGCCCCGACGGCCGAGAAGCCCGTCGCCGATATGAGCGCGAACGCGCCGACGGTCGAGCCGGCCGAGGCCGCCATGGCCGAAGCCGCTCCCGCCGCCGCCGCCGCCAAGAAGCCGAACAAGCTCATGGCCGATCTGGCCAAGGCGATGCAGACCGCCGCCGAGGGCGCCCGCAAGGACACCCTGACGAAGTTCGCCGCCGACGCCAAGGCCCACATCGAGTCGATCAACGTGGACTCGGCCGCCGAGGCCGCCGACCTGCGCCGCCAGGCCGACGAGGACATCGCCGGCATCCGCGACTGGTCCAAGGCCGAGATCGCCCGGATCCGCGAGGAGACCGAGACCAAGATCTCCGGCCGCAAGAGCGGGCTCGATGGCGAGCTCGAAGACCAGGCGGGCGCGACCGAGCGTCGCATCGCACGGGTCCAGGCCCGGGTCGACGCGTTCGAGGCCGAGATGGCCTACTTCTTCGAAGTCCTCCTCGCCGAGGAAGATCCGACCAAGCTCGCGGCCATGGCGCAGAGCCTGCCCGAGCCGCCCGACTTCGACGAGGAAGTCGCCGATCCGCCCGCCCTGTACGCGGCGGCGATCGAGTCGGCCATGCCCGAACCGATGGCAGCTGACGCGGAGGATCCCGATGCGGCGTTCGCCGCCATCGCGGCCGCCGCCCACGCCGCCGATCTGGCCGAAGCCCAGGCGGCCGCGGCCCTGCCCGAAGACGCCCCCGACCCGCGCCTCGAGGCCCTCGGCCTGAGTGCGGACGCCGCGGCCGAAGCCGAGGCCGCCTCGTTCGAGGCCGCCGAGTCCGGTGCCGAGGAAGAGATCCCGACCATCGATGACGATGCCCTGGCCGCCCGCATCGCGGGCCTGGTCCCGGACATGGAGTCGCAGCCCACCGTCGCGAAGGCGGAGACGATGTCCACGCGAGTCGTGGTCGTCGGCCTCGTCAGCGTCGCGAGCATCGCGAGCTTCAAGCGCCATCTCGGCCGCGTCGCCGGCGTCCAGTCCGTGGGCGTCTCGTCCGGCCCCGACGGGGAGTTCGTCTTCGTCGTCGCGCACACCGGCGATGTGGTCCTGAAGGACGCGATCGCCACGCTGCCGGGCTTCGGTGCCCGCGTGACGGGCGAGACGGCGGATGGCCTCCAGGTCACCGCCCGCGATCCCGAAGCCGAAAGCTGACCCGAGAGCTACTCCGAACCCAACCCGCCGCAACCGTCCCCGAGGAGAACCTGTGGCCCGTCCGGCCGTCGTCATCGCACTACCGCAAGAGGAATCGACGCCCGTCGGCGCCGAACTGCGCACGGCCGGCTTCGAGGTGGTCACCGTCACGAAGCCGGAGCAGCTCGAGGCGCTCCTCGTCGACCGGCGCGACGTCGGTGTCGCCATCCTCGATGGCGAGACGGACTTCGACCAGTCCCTCGAGTACTACTCGCTCCTGCGTGAAGGCGGCCGCGCCATCCCGGCGCTTATGGTCGTGTCCCCGCGTGCCCTCGATCGGCTGGCCAGCCAGCCGATGGGCGGCGCCGTCGAGGACGAGTACTTCACCCGACCCTACTCGGCCGAGTCGCTCCGCTGGCGCGTCGAGGCCATGCTCATCCGCAGCCAGACCGTCGACGACGGCAGCGGCCCCGTGCTCCAGAGCGGCAGTTACGAGGCCGACGACTGGGCGCGCCGCGCCACCATCGTCGCGATCTTCAACCCGAAGGGCGGCGTCGGCAAGACGACCGTCGCGACCAACCTCGCGAGCGCCCTCCAGATCCACAAGGGCCAGTCCGTCCTCCTCGTCGACGCGGACACCGTCACCGGACACGTCACGACCTCGCTCGGCATCGATGCCGTCCGGACCGTCGTGGACAGCTGGCGCGACCAGGCCGAGGGTGGCCCGTCCGAGACGTTCACCGAACTCGCCTCGGCCCATCCGTCCGGGATGAAGGTCGTGTCGCTGACCTCGTCGCCGCTCCAGACCGACATCCTCGAACCGGAGCGGGTCGGCGACGCCATCACGGCCGCCCGGCGCGGCTTCGACTTCGTCGTCGTCGATCTCCACCCGTCCTACAGCGGCCTCAACCAGGCCGTCTTCGAGCGGGCCGACAAGATCCTCGTGCCGGTCACGCCGGACGTGCCCGCGCTGCGGGCCGCCGTCCAGCTGCGCGACCTCGCGGTCGAACTCGGCATCAAGGACCGCCTGTCGCTGGTCGTCAACCGGGCCAACAGCGGCGTCTCCGTCGCGGACATGGAGCGGACGGTCGGCATGCCGGCGATGGCGCTCATCCGTTCGGGCGGCCTCCTCTTCGTCCGCGCCGCCAACGAGGGCCGCACGGTCATCGAGATGTTCCCGAAGGAGAAGGTCTCCGAGGACTTCGACGCCCTGGCCGATCGCCTGCTGGGCGCCAAGCGCGCCGAGCCCGTCGTGAAGGCGCCGTTCCGGATCTTCAACCGGGCCACCAAGGAACCCGCCCGAGCCTAGGCTTTCGCGCGCCTACGGCCGTCGGCTAGCTGGGCCCTGAAGACGTGCTTCACGGACACGCATCTCGAATGGATGAGCGTGCCGTAGCACGGATCCGGCCGATCGCAGCCATCTGGACACCCGCCCACGAGGCGTTCGTCACGGATCCGTGACCACCAGGCGCGTGGAGCCCGCTCCAGACGCTCCGCGCCCGGGGCGTCAGCGCAGCGCCTCCCCCGACGGTCACTCCCAGGCGCGGATCCCGAACGAACGAGCGCGGATCTGGGGCGAAACTACCGATCCAGGCGATCTGGTCATGGGTTCACGAGGGACTCGTGTCGATCCTGCGCCTCTCAGGCGCGCCGCCTCTCAGGCGCGCCGCCTCTCAGGCGCGCCGCCTCTCAGGCGCGCCGCCTCTCAGTCGCGCCGTGGCGCAGGCGTGTCGCGCGCGCCATCGGCCGGCGCCGTGGCGCCCGATGCCGGCGCCGCCACCCGCGTCTAGCGCGAGCGGTCCTGCCAGCTCGTCCCGCCCAACGGCGCGCCGGGGAGCGCCTGGGCCTTGATGCCCGTGCGCCGGTCGATCTGCTCGACGCCGCGCAGGTAGAAGCGGTTGACCAGGACCGCGTCGACATTCTCCTCGGTCAGGGGCTTGCCATCCTGGTAGGCCGTGGCGTCGACCAGGGGGATGAACATCTCGGTCGCGCGGTCGAGCAGACGGTCGGGCTCGGAGCCCGGGAACAGGTAGACCGTCCCGATGACCCGGAACGGCGGCACCTCGAGGGCCACGTCGTAGGCCATCTTGTGGACCTTGTAGGCCGTGCGTTCGGCGTCGGTCAGCGGCGGCAGCGAGCCCTCGCCGGCGAGGACGATGATCAGGTCGTAGGGGTCGATCGTCTTGAGCCCGGGCGCCGACACGAGCTCCGCCGAACCGTCGAACGGCGCCCACTTGACGTCCGAGATCGTGATGGGCTCGCGCTTGTTGAGCGAGTCCGACAGGCGACCCGGGATCTCCATGTACCCGACCAGCCGCCACTCCTCGGTCAGGCCCTCGAACGCGATGCCGCGATGACCGGGGGCGGGACCGGACGGCTTCGTGGCGGACGGCCAGGCGGCATCGGCCGGGTCGGTGGCCGGCGCTTCGTCCTTGTTGCGCTTCAGGAAGCCGAACGGCACGTCACTCCTCCGCGGACCCGCTGTTGGTCCGGATCGTCTCCACGACCCCCGCATCGGCCAGCGTCGTGGTGTCGCCGAGCGACCGGCCCTCGGCGAGGTCGCGCAGCAGGCGGCGCATGATCTTGCCCGAGCGCGTCTTGGGCAGGTCCGGCACGAAGAGCAGGTACTTCGGGCGCGCGATCGGCCCGATGACCTTGGCGACGTGTTCGCGCAACTCGACCGCCAGTGCGTCCGACGGCTCCTTGTCGGCGCGCAGGATGACGTAGGCGAAGATCGCCTGACCGGTCACGTCGTCCTTCTTGCCCACGACGGCCGATTCCGCGACCGACTTGTGGTCCACGAGCGCGGATTCGACCTCGGTCGTGGAGATCCGGTGACCCGCCACGTTCATGACGTCGTCGACGCGGCCCAGCAGCCATAGGTAGCCGTCGAGATCCTTCTTGGCACCATCGCCCGCGAAGTACATCCCGGGGAACCGGCTCCAGTACGTCTCCTTGTAGCGCTCCGGGTCGCCGTAGATGCCGCGCAGCATGGCCGGCCACGGCCGCTTCAGGACGAGGTAGCCGCCGCTGCCGTTCGGGACGGAGTTGCCGTCGCCGTCGATGACGTCCGCGGCGATGCCCGGGAACGGGAACGTGGCACTCCCCGGTTTCGTGACGGTCACCCCGGGGAGCGGCGTGATCATGATCTGGCCGGTCTCGGTCTGCCACCACGTATCGACGATGGGGGCCGTGTTGCCACCGATGTGCTCGCGATACCAGAGCCAGGCTTCCGGGTTGATCGGCTCGCCGACCGACCCGAGCAGCCGGAGCGAGGTCAGGTCGTGGGCCGCGGGGTACGCCTCGCCCTGCTTCATGAAGGCGCGGATGGCCGTCGGGGCGCAGTACAGGATCGAGACCTTGTAGTCCTCGATGATCTGCCACCAGCGGTCCCAGGCCGGCGTGTCCGGCGCGCCCTCGTACATGACCCCGGTCGTCGCGTTGGCCAGCGGCCCATAGACGATGTAGCTGTGGCCGGTGACCCAGCCGATGTCGGCCGCGCACCAGTAGACGTCGTCCGGCTTGATGTCGAAGACCATCTCGTGGCTGTACGAGGTCCCGAGGAGGTAGCCGGCGGTCGTGTGCAGGATGCCCTTCGGCTTTGCCGTCGTGCCCGACGTGTAGAGCAGGTAGAGCATGTGCTCCGAGTCGACCGGGACCGGCGGGCAGTCCTCGGACTGGCGATCGACGATGTCGTGCCACCAGTGGTCGCGGCCCGCGGTCATCGCGGCCTGTTCGCCGCTCTTGGCGCCGGTCCGCCGCACGACGATCGATGCCTCGATGGTGGGGCACAGCGCCAGCGCCTCGTCCGCCTGGGGCTTGAGCGCCACCGCCTTGCCGCGCCGATAGCCGCCGTCCGCGGTGATGAGGACCTTGGCGCCGCAGTCGTTGATGCGGCCGCTGAGCGCCTCGGCCGAGAAGCCGCCGAAGACGACCGTGTGGGGCGCCCCGATCCGGGCGCACGCCAGCATGGCGATCGGCAGCTCCGGGATCATCGGCATGTAGATGGCGACGCGGTCGCCGGTCGTGACCCCGAGCTCGAGGAGGGCGTTGGCGGCCTTGCTGACCTCACGCTGAAGATCGGCGAAGGTCAGCGACCGGGTATCGCCCGGCTCCCCGATCCAGTGGTACGCGACCTTGTCGCCGAGGCCGCGCTCGACGTGCCGGTCGACGCAGTTGTAGGCCACGTTCAGCTGGCCGCCGGTGAACCACTTCGCGAACGGCAGGTCCCACTCGAGGGTCTTCGTGAACGGGGTCGTCCAGTCGATGCGGGCACGAGCGTGTTTCGCCCAGAAGCCCTCGAAGTCGGCCTCCGCCTCGGCGTACAGGTCCGGACCCGCATTGGCTGTGGCGACGAACTCGGGGGCCGGCGGGAAGATGCGCGACTCGGCGCTGAGGGTCTCGATCTCCTGGGACGGGAGGGACGGCTCGACGCTCACGGGACTCCTCGTGCTCGACCTCGGCTGGCCCGGCCATCCTACCGCGCCCGCATCGAGGCGTGGCGATGGGACGGTGCGGTCGAGCCCAGGCCTACTCCGTGCCTTCCGCCAGGTCGTCCTGGTCGGGCGCCCCCAGGGGGACGATGCCAGGCCCGGGATCCCGCGACAGGACGACCCGCTGTGGGCGTGGGATCTCGATGCCGTTGGCCGCGAACGCCTCCAGCAGACGCTTGCGGAAGTCGCCGCTGGCGGCCCACTGGTCGGCGGCCCGGACGGAGCCGAGGATCTTGAGCGTGACGCCGAACTCGGCCAGGGCCTCCACACGCTCCACCCGGGGCGCCTCGAGCACGCGCCGTCGCCAGAGCGGGTCGTCCGCCATCTCGCGCCCGACGACCTCGACGACGCGAATGGCCTTGTCGATGTCCGTGCCGTACGCGACCGTCACGTCCTGGTTGATCCGGGACCAGGTGCGGGTCAGGTTCGAGGCCACCTTGATCTCGCCGTTCGGGACCGTGTGGACGACACCGTCGAGGTCGCGGAGGGTCGTCCGCCGCAGCGTGAAGTCCTCGACGGTCCCGGCGACCCCGGCCGCCCGGATCACATCGCCCTTGGCGAACTGGTTCTCGAGCAGGATCAGCGAGCCGTTGAGGTAGTCGCGGACGAGGCTCTGCGCCCCGAACCCGACGGCGATGCCGACGACGCCGATGCCGGCGACCGCCGGGGCGATATCGAAGCCCAGCCGGCCCAGGATCATCAGGCCGGCGATGGCCGCGATCACGAACTGGAGGACGCTGCCGCCGAGCTGGTCGAGCGTGTCCATCCGCTTCTTGAGCTCGACGGCGCTCAGCTCCTGGGCCGTGCCTTCGGTGGCCTCGCGGTCGAGCAGGGCCTTGACGATGCCGTGGACGAACAGCCGGGCGAGGCGGAAGGCGATGTACGCCGCGACGACGATGAGCACGAGGGGCACGACATAGGCCTGGGTCAGCTCGAGGATCGTGCTCCAGGGCTTGGTGTCGAAGTTCGGCATGGCGCCTAGCGTAGCCCGCGCGGGGAACGATGGCGGCGGGCGTTGCGAGTGAGGGCGGCCCGTGATCCCGCTAGGACGTGGCGCCCCCGAGCCGGATCGAGATGGCCGTCGCGGCCTCGCGCGCCTGGGCCGCGAGCTCCGGGATGCGCCGCGGGGTGAGCCGGAAGGCCGGGCCCCAGATGTCGACGGCCGCGATCACGTGGCCGCGCGCATCGTGGACCGCGGCCGCGACGGCGTTGAGCCCCAGCTCGTACTCCCCGACCGCGGTCGCGTAGCCGCGCCGTCGGGTCCGGGCGAGTTCCTCGAGCAGCGGCTCGAGTTCGGTGATCGTCCGTTCCGTGTACTGGTTCAGGCCGCGGCGGACGATCCGCAGGACCTCGCGTTCGGCCAGGGCGGACAGCAGGACCTTGCCGGAGGCGACGCAATGGAGCGGCGTGGCCCGCCCGGTCCAGTCCCCGACCGCGATCAGATTCGGGCCGTCCGCCTGGGCGACGGTCAGCATCGAGTCCCCATCGAGGATCCCGAGACCGGTCGTCTCGTGGGTGAGGCGCGCGAGCCGCTCCAGTTCCGGCCCGGCGATGCCGCGCAGGTCCAGGGTTCGTTCCGCACGCTCGGCGAGGCGGATGACGACGAGGCCCAGCCGGTACTTGCCGGTCTCGTCGTCCTGCTCGACGAGGCCGCGCTTCTGGAGCGTGGCCAGGAGGCGCGAGGCGGTGGACTTGTGGAGGCCGAGTCGCCGGGCCAGCTCGGTCACCCCGGCCTCGCCCTGGCTCTCACCGAGGGCGAGGAGGAGGGCCGCGGCGCGATCGACCGATCGGACCGCGTTCCCGTCGAGGACCATCCCGTTGGGTCCGTTCACCGGGCTCAGCCGGCCCCGGGGGCGGACATGCCGCCGTGCGGCTGGGGTGCGCTCTCGCCGTGGGCTCGGGCTTCCAGCGCCGCGTCGAGCGAGTCGCTGAAGGCGGTGAGCACGCGATCGACGATGTCGCCCTTGGCGTGCGCCTCGCACATGAACCATGGTTCGCGGGAGTCCGGCTCCGGCATGGCTCCGCGGCGGTGCATCCCGACGGCGATCGCGTCGTAGAGCTCGTGGTCGGTGGTCGCCCAGTCTCGATACTCGCTGGCGACCTCTTCGCGGAACATGATCCCGAACATCGCCGGATGGCCGGTGAAGTGGTACGCGAGGCCCTTCGGGTTGAGGATCTCCTTGAGTCCGTCCTGCATCCGCCGACCGGTCGCGTGGATGGTCTCGAGCGCGTCCGTGTCGCGCAGGATCTGGAGCGTGGCGACCGCGGCCGCCGCGGCGACACGGTTGCCGGCGTACGTCCCGCCGTGGCTGACCTTGTCGGGCAGCATGCTCATGACTTCCTCGGTGCCACCGAAGGCGGCGGCCGGATAGCCGTTGCCCATCGCCTTGGCATAGGTCGCGAGGTCCGGCTTGATGCCGAAGAACTCGGCCGCGCCGCCCTTGGCGAACCGGAAGCCCGTCTTGACCTCATCGAAGATGAGCAGGATCCCGTATTCCTGGGTCAGGGCGCGCATCGCCTGATGGAAGCCGGGCTTGGGCATGATCCCCTGGGCATTGCCGAGGACGGGCTCGACGATGATCGCCGCGATCTCCTCGGCCCGCGACTCGAACAGGCGCCGCAGCGCTTCGATGTCGTTGTAGCGAGCCGGGATGATCGTCTCGGCGACCGGCGACGGGATGCCCCGGCCCCAGGCCAGGGCGACGGGCGCATCGGCGTCGCCCAGCTCGGACATATCGTCCGGGCCGACACTGATCAGGGCGTAGTCGTGGACGCCGTGGTACTGGCCCTCGAACTTCACGATCTTGTCGCGGCCGGTGTAGGCGCGCGCGACGCGCATCGCATGCATCGTCGCTTCAGTGCCCGACACGGTCATGCGGACCTTGTCGACCCAGCCGGTCAATTCCTTGACCAGCTCCATGGCGCGCACCTCATCCTCGCTGGTCAGCGAGAAGCTGACGCCGCGGCGCATCCGCTCGTTGACGTAGTCGTCGACGCGCTCATCGCCGTGGCCGAGGATGACCGGGCCATAGCCCATCCGCAGATCGACGAACCGGTTGCCGTCGATGTCCCAGACCTCGCCGCCCTGGCCGCGATCGACGTAGATCGTGTCCTCGCCCCAGGCTCGGAAATTCGAGTCGGTGCCGCCGGGCAGCGTCTTCAGCGCTCGGTGGTACAGCTCGCTCTGGCGGGCTCGGTCGATGGCGGGGGCGGGTCGGGCGGAGGGCTCGGTGGCCATGCTTGTCCTCGGTGTGGGGTTGTGGGTCGGCTCGGTCCGCGGGACGCGAGTTTCGCAGAGTGGGACGCGAGCGGGTCCATCGTGCCATAGGGCCAGACGCCCCGTCAACGCGAATCGCGCGGTCCGTGGTCCGCGTCGCTTCGAATCACGTGCCTGGGCGCACCAGTGGCGCGGCATTTCGATGGGCGGTGCTCGTGCGTGGCCTCGCTGGGTGCAGCGGTCGCGCCGCACGACTTCGCCAGATGTCGCCCTAAGCACACCTTGGCGGACCTCCCTGCCAGGAGCCGCCCTCGGAGCGGTCTCGGCCACGCTCAGAACACAGTCCCGAGCGCCGGGGACACCTTGGTCCACCGCTCGTGCTTACCACCGGCGACATCTGGCGAACCGCCAATGTGCGCCGTCCGGCTGCCCGCGCCGACGTGTGCCAGCCCTCGTCCCCCAGGCGGGTGATCGCCCGACCGGCGGACGAATCTCTACGGCTTGCTCGTACAGGACGTGGGCGATGCGGATGACGGCTGGATGATCCCACCTCCACCGCCAGCGTCGGCCAGCGGATCCCCGACCATAACGGTCAAGTCCGACTTGATGAGGATCCAGAGCGAGTTCACGTTCCACGTTGTTGCCAGCAGCGGGGAGCACGACACCGTCCAGACATGGAGTTGCGCTCCATTGGCATCAGCTGGGAGAGAGAAGGCGTACAGCGTCTTTCCGGCCGGGATG
>Ga0302322_100001102_pt1 | contig 21918 bp, 35 predicted proteins | sample Fen_T0_2_FD_203757 | JGI IMG/M metagenome (GOLD analysis project Ga0302322, IMG submission 203757) | Peat permafrost microbial communities from Stordalen Mire near Abisko, Sweden - Fen_T0_2 | ecosystem: Environmental > Terrestrial > Soil > Wetlands > Permafrost | place: Sweden: Abisko...
CCATAGGCGCGATTCTTTTCGCGCAGCGTGGTCTTCACCTTGTCGAGCCACGCGCACGCGCGATCGACTGGCGAGTCGTCGCCGGCGACGGCGACTTTGTAATTGCAGACAACGAACTCGATGTTCTTGTCGGGGCCCGTTCGCTGTTGGCGGTCCTTGGCATGCCGATTCAGCAAGCGGCGCACGCTCTCGGACTTCTTTTCCTGGCGGCACTTCTTGCACCGGCAGATCCGACTGTGTCTCACCTCCGCGCTCATCCCTGCTCCTTGGTTGCTGGCTGGGCGGCCTTCTTCGCTTCGGCCAGGATTCTCCACCGCTGGGCCTCGACCTGCATTCGGACCGTTTCCTCGCACTTTTCCATGGCGTACCGCTTCTCCTCGGCCAGCGCTTTCGCCAGCTTTCCGTTCTCGGCTACCAGCCCGCGCTCTCGTGCACACGCCGCCTGGTATTCGCGCAGCCACTCACCAGAGTCGTTGGACAGCTTTTCGTCGCGTTGCCGCTTCGCCTCGGCCAGTTCCGCCTTCGCCGCTTCAAGCTCGGCGCACAGCCCTGCGGTGTCGCTGGCCGCCAAGCCCTTGCACTTAGCGACGAACCCAGATCTGACGTTGCTCGACCACGAGTCAAGGTACGCATCAAGCGCGGGCGTTGCCGTCTTCGCCGGGGCGGTGGGCGCGGGCTCACAGCTTCTCAGGCCGCCGCCGTCGTAGGGGCCGAAACCGTGCGCGGGATGCGCTTCATGTGGTTTGCACTTCGCTCGCTGGGCACGCGCTGCTCTATGCACTAGCAGCACGGGATGGTGATGGCCGCTTGACCATTCGTCGACGAGCGCATTCACCTCCCCATCGCTCAGCGGCTCGCACGCCACGGGGCCGGGCTGCGCGGTGAGGAGGGCGCGTAATCTGGCTAGCTCGCCAGCGATCACCTTGGAGTTCACGCGACTCTCGTAGCCGTCGGTCGCGAACGATAGCCACAGTTCCGCCTTGGCCAGCGCTTCCACCTGTCCACTCTGCTTGTCGGTGCTCATCGTCCCGTCGCTCCCTTCTTCGTTGCTCACTTCCCGCGCCTCGCTTTCGCAGCCACAATCTTCAGCCCGTACTTCGCATCGCCGTCCACGTTCGCAAACGACTCCTTGGGCACGGCCCGCTTGAGCACGTTGGCTTTGAACCTGCTATAGTCCACAAGGTGATGCTTGCGCCCGAACCTGATCACCAATTCCGTCACGTCGGGGTGCATGGCCTTCAGCATCTCGGACTTTGGCCCCGTGCCCTCTTTCGAGTAGAAGTCAGCGTCGTTGCCGCCCTTCACGATCTGCGTGGCGATCTTCTCTTGCGTGAACGCGTTGAACTGAATTGTGCACCAGCCAGCCTTGAGCATCACGAGCGATAGGTCGGTGTCCTCGTTGTAGCGCCCGCGCCAGCGAAACGGCACGTCGTTGCGGATCATGTTGCACGAGTAGATCCTGGTGTTCAGCACGAACGGTGGATGTATGTGCGCCTTCTTGCGCGGCACGAACATCGAGTAGTTGGGCCCCGCCATCGCAACGTTCTTGTACCGCAACACGAAGTCCTCCATGCAGCGGAAGCCCGTGCCGTCCATCAGTTCGATCTTCTGGTTCTGATGGATGCGCTCAAAGCTGCGGATGTTGTCGTCCATCACCCAATGCCACTCGAAGCCCGCTGCCATTGAATGCGCCCACGCGAAGTTCCTGGCGGCGCCTGGGCCCTTGCTCTTGGCATAACCCAAGCTGTCGAACGTGTCGTACTCGTCCTGATACCTCTTGTCGAGGATCAGGATCTTCTTCGGGTCGATCACAGCGGCGTACATGTCGAACTGTTGCTGCTCGACAACGATGTGATACGGCACGTTCATGCGCTCCAGCGCCTTGCTCGTCATGCGCGAATCGGCGCGGCTCTTGGAAACGATGTAGAGGGGATAACGCGGGTTCATCTTGCAGGCCTCCAGCTTTGTCCGTCCCAGAAGATCCCGACCTGCTGGTCGGTCCAGTGTTTGAAGTCGCAACGAGAGAAGGTCACGCAGCATCGCCGGCAATAGTCCGAGGCCGTGCCACGAGACTTCTCTCGCAGGTGGCGCCGAATACGCTGCATTGTCTCGCCATACCAGAACGACTTAAACCCAGCAGCGCCAGTATGAACGCTGCCGAAGTTCTCGCGCACAGACTCGCCCGTGTTGTCCTGGCAGCAAAGCAAGTATCGCCCGCGTGAGTCGATTGTGACGTACAGAAACGGCTGGTTGCACCGACGCACGATAGGCTCGAGCACTGGCTTCAATCCAAACCTGGCCGCTGCCTTCCAGTCGAGATGGTTGTACCACGTACCCATCAATCCAGCTCTGAACCTACTCTTCGGCCAATGCTCGGGCTGCCGTTGCAAGACAATCAGCTTCAGGTCTGGACCGTGATACGTCCACGGCGACGGCGCTCCTTGCGGAGCATCGTAGTATTCGTAGAACGGATAGCCGGAGGCCTGGGCAAGCTCGATGTGCCGCGCGCGCGGAGCGTACATGTCCACATAGACGATGTTGGCTCCGGCGCCGAGCAGTTGCCTGTGCGTGTACTTCCCTTTGAACAGCGCCGTGCCGTTGGTTGTGATCTGAATCTGCGAGAGCGGGGACAGCTTGCGCGCAATGGCCAAGAAGCGAAGCAGGTTCGGGTTCAGCGTGGGCTCGCCTCCTACGCAGAGATCTACTCTCCGCGTGGGAGCGAGTGCGCCAATGATCTGCCATGCTGCCGTCCACGTTTCTTCATCCATGAAATGGTACGTCTTCGGAAGAGGGTCCAAGGCGCAATTGCAATGACCACAACGAAGGTTGCATCCGTGAGTGGGCTCCAGCGACCACACCCACGGGCTGGTCGGCCCGAGCGGGTTGACTTTTTTGGGAGGCTCTGGAATTGCATGCGTCCACCGCGTCTTGCTCCCAGGTCCCTGCTCGGCGTCGCTCACTTGCCAGCGCCCCCTTCCGGGTCAACATCGCCCTCGCCCGAGGCCTCGTTGTTCCCCACGTACGCCTTGTCGCACGCAACGATGTTCGGCTCGTAAGGGAACCACACGAACTTGGTCTTGTCGGTGAGCGTGTATCCACAGAGCTTGGCGAAGTCTTTCAGCGCGTCCGTGTTCTTGAAGTGGACAATGAGCTTCAGACCCTGCTGGTTCGTGTTCTCATAGCCGGGCATGCCAGCCCACTCGTCTTGCCTGTTCACGTCGTCCGCGGCCACGTCCACGCCTTGAGACAGCCTCCGCAGGTCGTCCAGAAACTCGTTGGAGAATCCCACGCCAGTCAGCCCGCTAGGCGAGGCCGCGATCGATTCGAGCATGGGCAGCAAGATCGAGTCGTCGTTGCCTGCGATGATGGTGATTCGGTTGTCGGCCAGCACGTAGGCCTCCGCCTCTTCGTCCGTCTCGAAGCTCACCCCGCGCAGCACCGGGATGAACCACTTGCCGTCGATGACCTGCACGCGCTTCGGCGCGGGCTCGCCGGCCGCCTGCATTTCGAGCAACGCTTCCTTGCGGCCGTGCCCGGCCACCATGCGCCCGGTGCGCTCATTCAACGCTGGCACTTGCACGAAGCCGAAGCGCCGGAAGCTATCCTTCAGGCTGGGCAGGTCGTGCAGCTTCGCATTGCGGGCGGCGGGTACGAGGTCTTCGAGTAGCATGTACTCGATCTTCACTCCGGGCTGGGCTTCTTGCTTCTTGGTGGCCATGTTCATTTCTCCTTGGTTGCTTCGACGGCTCGCGCCGCCAGGATCTTCTCGAATGCGTTGTCCAGCGCGATGGATAGGCGCATGGTGGGGCAGGCCTGCGCGGCTTCGATGCGCGCAAGCTCGCGCAGGCTCACCCCAGACACAGCGGACAGTTGACACTGGGTTATCCCCAGCAATACTCGCAGGGTTCGGATGGCTCTCATGGCAACAAAATGCCATCCGCCGGCGAGGCCGTCAAGTCATCATCTCGGAAGTCCATCTCGAAACGGCGCTCCACCAGCGGAGTGCTGGCGAGCGTTCGCACCGAACCGATGCTGCGCGGATTGCCCCTGGGCCAAACCATCCACGCGTACTCGCACGAGTCGGACTTCCCCTTCACGAAGCTCGGGCGGTTGGGCAGGACGTAGAGGTCAGGCATGCCGATATCCTTCCAGAGATCTGCGCGCTCGGCGCTGCCCAAGAAGTTCAGCCGCAACAGCATCGCAATGTCGGCGTAATCGTACAGGAGGCGGCAGTGCCGAATGAAGTCCTCTGCTTTGCTGAAGGGCGGGTTCGTGATCACTGCGGTCACATCGTCGCGGGTTTCGTCGCTGGTTAGAAAGTCCACTCCTGGAAAGTCATCGCACGCGCGCGTGTTGCGAATGTCGTATGTTACCCAATCCCACGGATCGATCCGGTGCACCGACTGCCCGAACGCCTTCACGATATTCCCCTCGCCCACGCACGGCTCGACAATCACGCCTGGCGGCGGAAGCCACGCCTCGAAGAACCTACGCGCGCACCACATCGGCGTCGAGTAGTCCTCGTTCGGCTCGACTACAGTACCGCGGCCTTTGGCGCTCACGCTTCACCTTCCTTCTTCGCCAACAGTGCCGGGCTCACGAACGTGCACGTCACGTAAGTCTTCACCCTGCCATCCTTCTCGAAGTCTTTGAATTGGATCATGTCGTCTCCTTCCGATCTATCGCCGCTCTAATTTCTTCCCAGCACGGCTCGCACAGCCCGAACAGCCTGTCATCTTTCTTGCTGCGCTGGTCGCAGCACAAGCACTCCTTCACGTACCACCTGTTACAGCGATCCCCGCGCGCCGCCACCATCGCCTTGAACAGTCCGTTGATCAATTGAGCTTTCATCTAGATGTCCTCCAGTAAGTGTTTGCCTCGAATCACTGCTATCACTTCCGCGCCGTCAGAGCGTTGCTGCCTTGAGAGCGATGCTGCTACTCGCGGCCCCTTCGCGAAGATGTGGTCGCAGACTACCTGCGGCTCGTCTTCATACTTCGAGATGACCGAGTACCAGCGCGATGGAAGCGGTTTGCTGTTACTGCTCATGTTCTTCGCTCTCCCATCTTCGCAATCAGCGCCCGCGCTCTCGCCACGAGCGCCAGAACCTTTCGAGCGTATCCGTCAACCAAGCACCGTCCGCGCCCCTGGTAGCTTTCCTTGCGACCGTGATACACAGTGAGCCCGCCGGCAAGCGAGCCGCACAAGCTGACCATCCGCTTCAGATGCTTGGCACCAAGTCGCAAGTTCGTCGCCGGGTCCAGCAGATCATCCGCTTCGAGGTGATCTACGTTTGCGGAGCCGTCGATCTTGATCTGAATGAACCCGTAGCTTTGCGAGCGCAGGTTGACGAGCTTCTTTCCACACGAGCTTTCAACATACCCCATGGCAACGAGCACCACCGCGGAAACGCGCGAGGCGCTGGCTGCATCTTCGACGGTGCTCGCAAGCGCAATGCGATCTGGGCATAGCGCAAGCAACGAGTCGGATGCACTCTGCGCATGGGCAAAGCGATAGCAGCACAAAGCCGCTCCGAGCACCAACAGTGCAATTGTGATCTTCATTTGTCGTCTCCTTCTTTTTCGTATGGTGATGTCTTGCTGTCCGCCAACGCCGCCACCATCTTGCTCATGTCCACCGGCATACTGGCATCCACCGGCCACCCCCGCTCGCTCGCCGTGGTGACCGGCGCGATCTTCGGCGGAGGCGCCTTCGTCCATGTCTTCCCGGTGGAGATCGGAGTGCTTGGAAAGCGGGTGCCTCCGAACGTGGTTTGCTGTCGCACTGGTTCTGATGGGCGATCCTGCGCGGGCCCCATCCACACCGTCCCGAGCCAGCTGCGCATGCGCGCCGCCGTCTTCACCTTCTTCGGGTTCGCTTTGCACCACTCCAGCGCCTTGCGTGCTACCGCGAGCACATCGATCGCGGGGAAGGCCTGGGCCATCTCGGCGCGCGTGGCCTCGGTGAGCGCCCAGGTCTTGCTTGCTGCACACGGGAAGACCAGAAGCGGAAGCTCAGGGGGGGCGGATAGCACCGGAGAGGAAAGCTGAAGCGGGCCGTCTGCGGCCGGCGAAGCCCCCGTGCTCTCTTTCTTCTCTTTCTTCTCTTCTCTCCTCTCCTCTCCTGGTCGCGTTACATTCGCGTTAAGTAACGCGTTACTAGCGTTACATTGTCGCGTTACATCATACAGGGTGGAGTCCTTCTGATCGAGAATCCCAGGCTCCAGGTCTAGAGCAGGCTTGCCCTGGCTCTTGAGGTTCCAGTTGTGATCGTTGGTCGCGGCCTGGGCATCGCGGTGCCGCTTTACCCGCGCACGGGTGAGCGCGCGCGTGTGCTCCAGGGCGTCTATGCCTGCCCCCGAGTGCTCGGCCCAGCCGTGCAGGCTCAGGCCATGCTCGCCCTTGTCCAAGAACCCGAGGTCGGTCATCGCTACAACCGCTTTGCCCGCCTCGCCCTTCCACCCTATCGCGTCCTCTAGATCTTCAACGAGCAGCCCACCGAGGTCGCCGCTCGGGGCATTCTCGGCCGCCCAGCACCACAGGCGAAGTATTGGCTCGACAGTGCCGAGCGCGCGCCGCAAGCCCATCGTCTTCTTGTGCGTGAAAAATGACAGGTACAACCTGATCCACGGAACGGTGTTCATTCTAGGCCTCTCGTTTGCTGGTGGGAAACCCAGCGCGAGGGCGAGCGATCCCACCCCCGCGCTGGTTCAACTACGGCCTAGAACGGACAGTCATCATCGCCTTTAGGCGGGGTGCCCGCGCCCGATGCGGACTTCGCGCCGGCGTCTCCGCTGGGCAACGGCGTCGGCTTCTTCACCTCTTCCACCTTGTCGGCTTCGACCGCCGGAACCCTTGCCACGCGAGACTTCATTGCAGAGGCGAACAGCGCGAGATCTTTGTTTGCCATGGGTGCAGTCATCTTGAAGCCACTGCGAGCCTTGTTCACCCACGCAACACGAGCCTTCGTCTCGCCCTGGTATTCCTCGTGCTTGACCACAATCGACACTTCTTGGTTCAGCTTCTGGTTGACCACGTCCGATAGGTCGTCGCCCTTGAAGCCGCAGTAGCGCAGCGACTCGACAGTGCGTTCCCACGTTGCGTCCGAGAAGTAGCCGAACCACACCATGCGCTCGCCGGCGTCCTGGCCTTCGAGCAGTTCGAAGTTGATTGCGACTTGCTTCTTGGGTTCCTTTCCCTCTCCGCCTTTCGTCATGCCGAACTGAACATAGGTTTCGAGCCCGTCCACTTCGACGGGGCGGGCGACTGCCTTGAACGTACCTTCTGAATTGAGCTTGGACATTTGGTTCTCCTGTGACTTGTTGGTTGTGAATTGCATTCGTTGGTGGTCTTACTGCTCGGCTTGTGCCCCCTGTGGTAGCTTCATCGCTTCGACTTGCCCTTTCACCCAGTTCAGCTGACGGCCGAGGGCGTCCAGATCTGCGGCGTCCAGTGCCTTGTTGGCAGCGGCCACGCAAGATGGCCACCACGGCAAGGTCGAGCAGGTTGCTTCGTTGTCCATGACGAGCCCGAATAGCTCGCGTGGGGTGAGGTTGTCGGCATCGCTGACGGCCTTGGCGAGCGGGGCCCATGGCCGAGCAGCATTGATCTCGACCTCGGCGGGCAACGCGAGACGGGTCTTCGCATCGTAGGCCGCGGAGTGGTGGAACTTCAGCAGCCGCTTCCCAGTGCTGGCGCCGCGTGGGCGGTCGTTCTTGTCGGTGGAGAGCTTGACGGCCCCAGTCTCGAAGCAGGCAAACGCGGTTACGCATGCCCATTCTTTCAACCAGCCTGCCGACTTCTCTTGCAAGCGAAGGGTGAAGCGGTCGTAGTCCTCGCCCTCCGGATTCTTGAACGGCTTCACGTTGGCGTGCGCCAGCATGATGATGTTCATTCCACGCTTCATGCGAAGCTGGTCGAGGCGACGGCAGAGATCGCGCCAGAGATCTAGCGCGAGCGAGTAGCCCTTTCCATACCCATACTCTTCCACGTTGTTGAGCTTCGTCCCCGACTTGTTCATTGCGCACACCTTCGAATCCCGCTCCAGCATGTGGCGGTGGATCAGAGTCTCCAGGCGATCCGCCGTGTCGATCCCGAGCGTCTTGAAGTCGTGCGGGTTGTTCGTTAGATCCTCGATTGCATCCAGCACGTCCTGGTAGCAAAGGGGGATGTGGCCGCCCATCTCATCGCGGAACGGATAGCGCGCAATGGTCAGGTCGGCGGTGCTGTCCTCGCAGTCGATTACGATCACGCCTGGCGCGTCGGACATGAGCGTGCTTTTGCCAACGCCCTCCTGCCCGTAGATCAGAAATCGGTGAGGCTGGGACAGCTTCTTTTTGACTGCGCTCGGTAGCTTGCTCTTGGATTGCTCAGTTGCCATGTTCATTCTCCCTCTTCCGGATTGATGTTGACGGACAGTTCAGGATGAAAGCCGCCCTCGTTGGTGAACTTTCCGCTCGTGAACAGATCCACGGAGCGGTCGCACACGCCCAGGAACGGGCATGCGCCGAATTGAAAGCACGCGCTCGTGTTGCGCGGGCTGTCTGGCCTCTTCTCGTCTTCGATCATCGCCATGGTGGCGTAGTACAAGTCGGCCCTTGCGTCGCGGATCTCCTGCTCGGTGCGTACCACCTCGGTGCGCGCATACCACGAGTCCACGTTCTCAGTGATCTCGGCAGCGACCCTATCGGAGAATTCCTCAAGAGTCTCATCGTTCGCGCGCTGGTTCGCGTACAGCGCCCCGTCCTTCTTGAACTTGCGCTTGTCCATCGGCGTGGCTAGGTGTGGCTTCAGCTTCGACTTCTTCAGCACGTCATAGAGAACGCCTTCGACCTGGTGGCCAAGCGTCGCGGCGCCGTCGATGTAGATCGACACCTGAGAATCCATGCGCAGCTTGGCCCAATAGTTCGAACCTGCCGTCAGGTCTTCGCTTGAAGTCTTGTGCTCAACCACCCACTTCTTTCCGGTGTCCAGGTCCAATACTATTCCGTCGATCTTGCCGCCGATGCGGACGCCTTCGACTTTCTTGCCGTCCAGGTCCAGCAGGTCGGAATAGAATTCACTCTCGACGCCCAGCACTTCGTACTTGATGAACGTCGGATTCCAGCGCGCGTTGTACCCGTAGAGCACGGTGCTGAGTTTGATTGCGAGCCAGGGATCATACTCTTCAGCCGAGCGCATCTTGGCCTCGACCTCGGCGAGCGCCTTGTCGAGATTCCCTTTACTCTGCCACCAGTGCTCCAACCCAGTGTGCACGAGCGAGCCGAAGTGCAACGCTCCGGCAGACGACACTGGCCTGAACCCCATGATGTGTCCATAGCGATGCTTCTTTGCACAGCGGAAGAACCCGCTCATGCGAGACGCGGTGAAGATGTTGTCAACGGGGACGACCGTGCTCCCTCCGCCTGCATGCAATGAGAACGGCGGCAGGTTCACTTGGCCCCCTTCCCGACTAGCCCGATCTTGCGCGCAATCTCTGAGCCGACCATCTTGGAAAGCTCCCACCGTGTAACGTAGCGCCCCCGACCCATCTTCGAGACTCGCATATTCGGCCCCCAGTTCTGCGAGAATGCTTGCGCGCTGATGCCGAGTCTCCTGGCGGCCTCGCTGAAGCAGATGAGCCCCATTGCCTCCAGCACTTCGTTCTGTCTCTTCCGTCCTAGCTTCACTTCGTTCGTCTTCATGTTTCGCCTTCCTTTATTGGTGACAGGTGATCATCTTCGCGGGCTCTGGCCTTCGGTATTTCGACCAGCCATCGAATGTCTCCACGGATACTCCGTTCACTATAAGAGAGTTGAAATTGATGTGCATTGTGACCTCCAGAACTCGACAACGTCTTTCCGCTTCGCCGGCAACTCAATGCCGAGTACTTGCATGACCGCCTGGATTTCATTGTCGGCAGTCTTGCCTTTGAGCATGCCCGCCATGGAGAGCACGGCGATGATTGTCTCAGTCCCGAGCGCGCTCAAGTGGCGCTCCAGATGCCCGCTCTCCATCCGGCGCGAGCATAGCGCACACCAGTTAGGTCTGTCGGCGCCAGACTTGTGAAGGCCGCAAAGCACGTCGCCGACATTCATGTTGAATGCCTTGCACACGTAGTCCAGAAAGTGACGTAGCTCATCCATGCTCAACTGGATCTTAGAGCACTCGTTGATCTTGTTTCGCAGCATCAGCAGTTCCATTGCGGCGGCGAACCCGAGCGTCCCCTTGTCGTCGTAGAACGTGATCATTTGCCCACCTTCAGGTGACTGTTCCAGAACTTAATCACATCCGCGCTGCGGCTTCGGAAGTCGAGATCGAACACGCACGATAACGCATAGGCTGCAAGGGACTCCGGCGTCCTGAATGTAGTGCTGCCCGGCGCTCCCGACTTCTGCATTGCCGCAACCGTCAACACGGATCGGATCGATTCCGCCCCGAGCGCCATCACGTGCCTGGCGACATGGCCACTCTCAAACATGCTCCAGCAGAGCGGACACCTGCGCGGCAGGTTGAGCGTGGAAGATACGCCGGCCACCATGTCCCAAGGCGTGCTGCCGGTTGCGTGGGATAGTATCTTCAGGAATTCATGGATCTCAGCGTGGGAGAAGCCGTCGATCTCCACTACTGGGAAAAGAGTTTCGATCTTTCTTTCGTCGCGCCTGCTCAGCGCCGAGCTGATTGCTGCGTACTTAAACCGAGCCATCGCGCTTGCTCCTCTTGAATAGCGGATCTGGGCCCACAACGGTGTAAAGGACTTCTCGGTATAGCGAGTCGAGCTTGCTCCAGTCGGAATTGGGCCCAGGGGCGGCCAGCATGGGCACTCCTCCCGATTGCTCAATTCGCATAGCGAGAAGTACAGAGAATGCCTGTACGGTGTCCTTCGAGAACCGTGACAGGTGATGCCTGCCGTGCGTGTTGCGGTCGCGCTTGCGGATCATTGTCTCGCCGCAGATGTTGCACTCGTAGCTTGAATTGCGAGCCCGATACCAGCGGCTCCATAGCGACATGCACTTGCCGGACTCGTAAGCCGAGATCACGTACAGCGCGTACAGAAAGCGCCGGTTCTCATCGCCGAGCTTATCCCCTCCTCCAAGCTCGGTGATGGTCAGCTGTTGTGGCGTGAGCCTAGTCATGGAGCTTCGAGCGGGCAGTTATGAGAGAGAGAAGCGGCGAGGCGAAGCGCCTGGCGCTCCGCGAGTTCGGCGCGGATGATTGCCAGCTGAAGCTGGTTGCGCAAGTTCTCGACCTCTCGGTTGAAGGCATCGTTGCCACCAGAGAGCATCACGAACTTGGCAACGTCCACCCACTGCTCCTGAGTGCCGACGATCTTCCCGGCATAGTCGCCGCCCTCGACCCCGGAGTACACCGCGGCCATCTTGCCCGCCAGGTCGCACAGCGGGCACTCGGTGACGCTGCATGCTCTCTTCGGATGCAAGCTGTAGTCGATCATAGGCCACACCACGTCAGCATTTGATAGCACAACGCCGCCGCCGCGATCCCGCACGCAATGCCAGCAAGTATAGGGCGAATCACTTGCTCACCGCCTTGGTTGCGTTCATTGCCGCGAAGGTGAGGCGAGCGCGGAGATCCTGCAAACCCTGCTGGACTTCTTCGAGCGAGTGCCCGAGCAGTTCTTCGTACATGCTCACCTTCTGTTCGATCACAGCGCAGCGTTCGGACTGCGTCTTGAACACGCGCGCTGAAGTGTCGGCGTCCTCGAAGGTCGCCTCAAGCTCGCGCGCACTGTCGGCCGCTTCCCGCATGATCGCATCAAGGACGGACCGGATAGTGTCCTCGGTACGGAGCGCCGGGATCGAATAGCAAGAGTAGCGACCGCACGCCGCCAGGGTGTCGGCTGCCGTCTTGAACTGCGCAATGCCAGACGGCGGGACGAAGTAGAAACCACCGCGAGGGCGAAGCGCCACGGCCTTGATCTCTCGGGTCATCCGCACGAGCGCGGCCGAGATGTCGTCAACGGTGAAGTGATCTAGCGCGAACCTGTACCCGCTCAGGATGCGCGAAGCGAGCGGGTGATCGGGCGGGCTGATGGTCACTGCGCCGATGATGTTGATGTTGGCGATCACGCCTTGCTGGTAGCTCAGGCGCGTCTCTTGCGCCGTCTCATCTACCAGCGAGAATCCAGCATTGTTGGCGAGAGGCCGCACCAGCACGCGAGCCTGGGCAAGCTGACGGCAGGCCTGGTGGAGCGCCCGCCTAGGGGAAGGAGACTCGGGCAAGCAATGCTCAGGAAGGCCTGCCGCCTTCCAGGCTGCACGAAGCTCCGTCTCTGCTACTGCTCCAGACAGATCCCAGAACACCACCGCCCCCGCGCTGTCCGCTCCATCCGTGACTACTGTCAATCCGTTAACTTGGTTCATCGCCTGATCTCCTTGTTGTCGTTGTACGGAATGCTGATTTGTTTTCCCCATTGAACTGGAGGCCGCTGGTACGGCCCAATGAACACCCAGATCGTTTCGTACCCTGCTGGCGCGCTCTCCGGCGCGGGCCCCATGCCGTCCGTCAGGAAGATGAAGATGTCCGGCTTCGGCTTGAGATCGCTGACTGCTTTGAAGACCGGGCGGAAGTCCGTGCCGCCGCCGCCCTTCAGGTTGGCTAAAAGCTGGCTGATGTTGTTCACCTTGATCGGGACCGTAGCCTCGGTATCGCACGATAGAAATACGACCGGAGCGCCGAGAGCCTGCATGATGGCCTTGCTCTCCGACGCCGCTTCCAACAGTTGATCCGCACCCATGCTGCCCGACGTGTCGATCCCGATCCCCACCAGCGGGAGATGCGAGGTGAGCGCGGGCACGAGGTACGGAAGGCCGCCGAGCTTGCGCGTGATGTTTGCGAACTGCGCTTGCCTGCGAGCAAGATGACCACGGGTGTAGTCCGTCTTGCCAGCCACGCATGCGATGCTCGCGCGCAACGACCGCTTCAGCTTGTCTTGCCACCGCACGACTGGCGGCTTTAGTTGCCCCTCTGCCCAGCGCCGCATGCCAGCCGGAACTGAACCCATGTTCTGCTGGGCTGCGGACTTGATTGCTTCTGCGGTTTGCTTCCGCATTCTGTTCAGGTCCGCTTCGCTGCGCTTCTGAGCATCGGCCGCAGCTTCCATCTCCTCTTGCGACTGCTCGCCGCCCGCTCCGCTTCCGCACTTGCCAGAGCCAGCAGCCGGCTCGCCCTTCCCGTCGCCTTCGCCATCTCCGTTGCCTCCGCCTTTGGCCTTGCCTTGCCCCTTGCCTTCGCCCTTCCCATCGCCATCCCCGTCACCGTCGCCTTCGTTCTCCTTCTTCGCGCGCTCCCGCAGGATCGCGTAATACTCTTCGGCCATCTTGCCATCTGGAATACCGAGCTTCGCCGCCGTGGTGCCGTTGCCCTCTTCGACAAGGCGCGAATCGAGGTCGTCATTGATCTCAGCGTCGGCCGCCTGGTTCCACATCTTCCGATCTAGTCCGTGGAACATATCGCTGCGGTCGGCATGCTTGCGAAGCAAGTGCATGAATTCGTGCGTGATGATTTCGCCGACAACGTGCGGGCTCCACCGGTCGAACACCTTCTTGTCGATGATGAGCACGCCGTCCCTGGTGACCGCGAGCGTCCCGACGTTGCCGGTCCTGCGAACCATCGACGCAAGGCCAGACGAAAGGTATGGGCGGCGAGCCCCGGCCGACAAGAATGCGGCGGCCAGGGCTTCGTCGAATGCCATCTTCATGACGTAAGGCCTGCCATCTTCATGATGGGGTAGAACTTCGCCAGGACGGCGCGGGCCTCGGGGTATCCCGCGACCAGCTTCACCTCTGCGCGAGAGAGCGCAGTCACTGCGGGGTAGATGATGTCGGCAACATCCAGGTTGTCTTTCAACATCTTCCACAGAACGCCAGCGCGCTCGGCTCTCTTCTCGGCGCCAGATGGCGACACGAGCGCAACGCAAGAAGCGAACACGGCAAGCGTTCGGTCCAGGCGATCTTTGTTGTGCTGGAAGGTGGCTTGCCCGTCCAGCAGTTCAGACGGGTCGGGGAGATCCATGTTCATCAGCCACGCGCGAAGCTCGGCCATCGCGGCGCCGCCAATGAAGCTCCCCACGAAGCGGTCGAATTCCATCTCCGACAGATCGTGAATCTTGCTCGAAGCAATCGCCCTGGTGGCCATCTCCCAAGTGCGGCGCGAAGGCCACGCCCCGGAGGCCGCAGGTGAGCCCGACGGCGGCTGTGCGTGCAGCAAGTTCGGGCGGCTCTTGATGAAAGAGATCGCCAGGCCTGCCGCCATCGCGTATGCCACCGGCCAGGCCTGCATCACGCGAGCCTCTTCCACATCCGCGCGAACGCTGACGACCTTGGCTTCGTCTGAACCTGCGCTAGACAACCACGCACACCACTCGTCCACGCTCGGGCCCTGCCAGTCGCCAAGCTCACCGAAGCGGTTGGCGAGTGCAGCGGAGAAATCGTACGCACCGCTGGCGTCCTCTGCCGCGTTCATCGCACCGATGAAGCGGACCGTCTTCTTGAGCTGGTAGTCTCCGACCACGCGCTCCAGAATCACTCGGTGAAGAACCGCCTGGACGGACGGCGGCGCGCTGCTGATTTCGTCGAAGTTCACAACGGAGTGCTCGGCGTTGTTTGCTTCCAGCGCCCACGGCGGCGGCGCGTACCTGATCGTTCCGTCTTCCTGGGGGATCATAATGCCCAGGAAGTCCGTCGGGTCACGCAGAGACGCGATGACGACGATGGGGGTGAGGCCTGCCGCCTCTGCCGTCTTGACAATAAGCGACGACTTCGCGGTTCCAGGCTTGCCGATGATCCGGATCGGAAGTCCCCAGTTGCCACCCACGCCCGGGGTGAACAGCGCCGCATGAATGATCTTCGTGTCGGCCATTAGAGCACGTCCAGCTTGACGATGGTTTCTGCCGTCTGGTGCCAGTCGCCATCGCCGCCAAGGCGAAACGACCTTTCAACAAAAGCGACCACTGGCCACGTGGCCTCCTCGGTGCTCTGTTCGAATGTCTTTGAGGCGAGATCGAGGCTGGAGCTTTCGGGGCCGAATGAATCTCGGCTCAGCTTCCCGTTCTCGAACTTGCAATACTGGAACACTGTCTTCGTCACGGTCGTCATGGTCGTTGTCCTCACTTCTGTTCGTTGTTGTCGTTGTTGTCCCTGATCTCCAGGGCTTGATTGAATAGCTTCAGCGCCTTGCTGGCGTCCGCTTCGGTGTCGAACGACTCGACTAGGGTGCCGCCTGGCGTGGCCGGGCGAATGATAAACCTCGTAATGATCTGTAGCCGCCCTTCGTAGTAACGCCCGGCTGGCGTCGGCGGCTTCGTCACCATCACCGCGTGCACACCGTCCGACTGGCACTTCGTCGGGAGGTCCAGCACGATCCCGCCTTCAATAGATTCGATCCCCACCGCGTACAGCTTCAGCCACTCTCTGCAAACCACCACTTCAAGCCCAGCGCCGGCTCGGACGAACACGCCGAGATCGGAGCCTTCTACCTTCGAAATGATTGTCGTTACGTTGAAACCTGCTCCCAAGCACAGCCGGCGCCAAGTGTCGGCCGCCTTCTGCGCCGCCGCCCGCTCTAGAAACTCTAGAAGCGAGGTCGTCTCTTTCGATGGAGCGTTCATCCGGCGGAAGTAAGTGATCCGCTTCTTCATCAGGACTACCGCCCCAAGCCACTCTCGCATGACTAGCTCGTTGCGGATGATCTCCGGCTCGACGTGATCGATGTCTTCGCAGGTTTGACTGGCCGCCATCCGCATCGCTCGGTGCGCTTTCTCGGCCGACACGGCCTCGTGATAGGCAGGAGAGCGGAGCGCGTCGATCCCGTCTTCGACTATCGCATTCATGTGCTCGCCGGGGGTACTCCGCATTGCCGCGCAGAGCGCGATCTTCTGATTAGGCGTAGCAAGGATCGGAGCCGACCAATCGGAAGGCATGACGGGGCACGATGCGAATGCTTTAGCGGCTTCGCTCTTTGCAGCAAGAAGAAACGGCAGCTTGGCCGCGGAACGCGGGAGCTTTCGTTCCGCCTTCACCGCATCTGCCAATCGCGACCTGCGCATTACCTACCACCAATAGCGAGGTTGCGATGCGCCCACTTGCGGCCCGTGCGTAGCTCCACGTGGCGGATGGCGTACTCGATCGTTGGGTAGCCCAGTGCGGTCAGTTGCAAGCCGAGCATTCGCGCGGCCTCTTGGTACTGTCGATCTCCGTACTCAGACGGAGCGTTGAATAGGTCCAGGCTTTCGGCGATCTGCTGCTCTCGCTTGCCCGCTTCAATGATCGCTGCCGCCGCCTTCGCGACGGGCAGCGCGGCATCGCGCGCTCGCAGCCAAGCGTCGCGCAGGTACTCCAAGCGGAACTTGCGCTGCTCGCTTGCGGTTGCATTCCGCCAGACGTAGCGCTGGCGCTTCAGCATTGGGGTGGTCGTGGTCGTCGTGGTCATGTGGTCCTCTCCTTGGCAGTTGTCGGCCTTGCTCCGCTCGGCTAGGCAATCCCCAGCCGAGCGGCGCAAGCCCGACTACTTGGCCAATTCGAGGTGGGCCACCTGGAACATGCCGACCTCTCCAGAGGCCGTGCGGCACTGCGCGAACCGCGCGGCAGACTTGACGACCACGAGGCCGACCATCTGCTCGGCGGGCACCATGCCCTCGTACTGCTTCCGCGCGGACTTGCGGATGTTCACCTTCTCACCGCCTGTCAGCGCGAGCTTGGCGCGAACCGTCTTGGGGCGCACGGGCTTCCACGTGGGCAGCAAGAGAGCCGCAGCCGCGCGGGCGACGGCGATGCCGTCGACGGCAGCAGCGAGCCCGTTGTGCAAGCCCAGCTGGTCCGTGGTCGGAGTGCCCAGTGCATCGACCGCGCGTTGCAGAGCGGCCTCGGCCTTGACGATGCGCAAGGCAAGGCGCTCGCGCGGGGTGAGCTTGACGGTTTCGGTTTCTGTGGATGCGGATGCTTCGTTCATGTCGGATCTCCTACGTTCGATGTTGACTAGATCGGTGCTTGGAATGCTCGGGCGGCGCAAGTGTTGGAGGCCTGCGCCGCCCTGGTACTCCGATCAGCGAGCTAGGCGGTGACGGGCGCGGCGGGAGCCGCTTGGCCGGCGAGCTTCTCCACGTGCTTGATGGGCATGAAGACCACCGCCTTAGTCTCCGGAGTCACGCAGCGGAGGAGCTTGCTGCCCACCGAGATGACTTCCATGTTGTCCAACTCAGCCACCAGGATGGCGTCCCCGTAGATGGCGCGGATGCTGTCGGACTGGCGGACCCGCACGCGGTCACCCACCACGATGCTGCGGTCGGGCTTGGCGGCGGCAGGGCGGGCAGTGCTCCAGGTCCAGTCCTCGGGATACTCGCGGACCAGCTTGCGCGCCTCGTTGAGAGAGGCCAGCGCGTTGGTGATGTACTCGGCGCAGCTGAGCCCTGGCATGGCGCCAACCCCGAAGCGGTCTTCCACACGGAAGGTGAACAGGGCCAACTTGTCCAGGCGGCGCAACAGCTGCTCCTTCTTGCTCATGCGCTCCTCGGCCTCACCCTCGGCAGAGTCACCCTCGGGCGCGGCGGCAGAGGCCTCGGCCTGCGCGGCAGGCGCGGCTTCAGGGGCTGGCGTGGATGCATAGGCCTGGGCGGCCTCCGGGGCGGCTACAGGCGCGGGAGCTTCCACCAGGGCTGGGAAGGCCTTGGCCACGGCATCGTCGATGGCAGGGGCCAGAGCCTCCTGGGTGTGCAGCGGTGCAGCCGCGGGCGCTGGGTTGAGCTTGCTGGGCTTGCTCTTGCTGCGCTCCAGCTTGGCGTTGGCTGCCAGAGCGGTGGCGCGGGCAGAGGTGGTGGTGGCAGTGCTGGTGGTGGTTGTCGTGGTCTTCATGTGGATCTCCGTGTCTTGGGTTGCATGCCAGCGACCGGCTGGCGCGGTAGTTCCTGCCCAGGTGGCGAGGCCTGGTTACGCTGGGGCGCACTTGTGCCCCATGCAGGGCGGGCGCTACTTGGCCAGCTTGTTGTAGGCGTAGTCGGCGTCGGCCCTCTGCTCGGACTTGGACATGGGCGCTCCGACCAGATGCTTGCGCAGGCTAGGACCAGTCCAGCGGCTCCAGCCTTCCAGCTGCTCACTCTCGTTGATGCGCTTGGCGAGCATGGAGTAGGTGGCGGAGCGCGCTGCTGGTGCCAGCTTCTCCACCTCTTCCAGCCCCAGGCGCATCTGGGCCAGGGCCTGCTCTCTGGTCAGCCTGGTGGATTCTGCCAGCTCAGGCTGGGCCATGAAGGCGGCGCGGAGGTCCATGTCCTGCTGGGTGGTAGGGGCGTAGCGAATCTGGGCGCGGATGGGGGTGGTGGTCTTGGGCATTGGAAAGTTCCTTTCGGTGTAGCGCAACTTGGAAGCCTAGAATAAGCAATGTTCTAAACTTTGTAAACAAAAAATGTCATGAAATTCTCTAATGATTCTGCGGACTTGTAAAATAGTTGGAAAGAGAGCTTGCGGACCTAGGCCGTTCCGTGCATGCGAAGTGCGGCCGCGCGAGTCCCTGAAGCGCAGGTTCCGCCCTGGCAGACGAAATCGCCGTCCTGGTGGACGGGCGCGCTCTCTTCTCGAGCTACTTCTGCACGGAAGCCGCGCGGGCGCGCTCGATGTCGGACGCGGGCAGGACGACGCCGGCGGAAGCGAGAGCATCGAGCACGACGAGCCGCGATCGGTAGCTCCGCTTCACCGTCTCGCCGCGGAGCACGCTGCGGATCGTTGTCGGGCTCGCACCCGTCTGGCCCGCAATTGCGTTTACGAATTGCGGTCGCAGGGCTTCGTCCAGGGTCACGCTGCGGCCTTGCCGTCTTTCAGCCCCGCCTCGAACGTGCGCCGCTCTCCACTCCGACTGGTGACTTCAATCACAACCGCATTGCGACCGCTGGCGAGCGAAACGACCATGTGATCGTCGTCCTCCAGTATCGGGATCGCCCGCGTGACCAGTACGCCATTGTCCTTTTCCATAGCCAAGTCGTAACACGCGACCCAACTTGTGTCAAATTGGAAAGAGTTGGCCCAGCCTATTGCTCACTGCCGACATGGTGACCGGTCCACGTCGCAATGCGGCCTCGGTCGCGAGGGCGAGCGTCGGCGTGAATCCAGTACAGTTGGCCTGTGTTCTTCTCGGTGTAGATCCCCAGCCCGCCAACGGCGTTCCCTTTGTAGGCGTACTTCGTCAGCCACGTGGCGAAGGCCTGCATGCGCCTCGCGTCGCGCTCGCTCCCGCGTCCATCGCGCAATGCTCGCCAGTCAACGTCGCAAGCAATGTCGGCCGCGTCGCCGAGCATGTGTCGGCTGGCCAGGGCGCCGCCTACGCGCGCGTTCTTCTCGGGAGAGCGATACCCGCAGATGATGTTCCACTTCGGGCTGCCGCCCATGCCCGTCTCTCGCAAGTACGATTCCCAGGCGAAGCGGCCAGGCTCCAAGAACGAAACGGTGAACTCGACAATGCGCGTGGTGACTGCCACGTCCGTTGGCGCGTCCGAGCCCTTGATCAACTCGTCAAAGGTGAAGTGCGTCGTAATGCGCTGGCCTGGTTGCATGGTGTCCCCTTTGCGTTGGTTCCACGTGGAACGATGACAGATCCGCCCGACAGCTTCCAGTTGCGGCGCCCGTACTCGGCGATCAATAGCGCCTCGGCCCTGCCGTCTTCGAGCCCGCCCTTGGGCCCGTAGAGCTTGCCCGAAGCTGCCACTGCAGGGAAGAGTCGGCAGGCCTGCTGGACGCTCGGCAGCTTCCCTTTGCCGAGCCCGGCCAGCATTGTCAGTTTCCACTTCTCGGGGCGCACCAGCAGCAGCGGGACACGCGCCGCCGCGGCTGCCATCTCCCACGCGCCGAAGCCGCGCCCGAATGCGAAGGCCTGAACCTTGCCGTCGTTGGGCATCGAATGAACCTGCTCCAGCGTGACAATCCCGCCGCCTGAGGTTGCCTCCAGTAGCAAGTCGAACATCGCCGTGAAGTTGTAGTCCCTGTGCGGCCACAATGGGCAGTCGCGAATCACGATGCCTTGGCGGTGCTCATCGAACCAGGCGACTGCGCCATCCTTGCCAGGGTCGATGCCGACGAATCTCACAGTCGCCCGATGATTGTCATCTCGCCAACGATGCCAGCCGACAATCCGTTGCTACCCTGGACGGACGCGTACATCAGTCCGACTCCGTTGTTGAGCGACAGCGGGATCTCCTGAATCTTCCAGGCATTGTCTGCCGCTTCGATTGTGCCGTAGTCCATCGCGAAGCCGCCGCCGTATCCAGGCTGCTTGTTCAGCGCCACGATAGCCAGCCCGCCTGCTGATTGCTTCCACGCGATCCTGAAGAACCAGTTCAGCATGAGCGGGTATTCATCGCGCGGGCTCACTGCGACAGATGTTGAGTACACCGGCGTGTTGCTTGAAAACAGAAGCAGCCCGCCGGACCACAGCGGGATGCGAACCTGGTTGACGTACGAGCGGACATCGCCGAGTCGGACAGCATCGTTGGCTCCGGCAGGCCATGGGCGGGGGCTGCCGAGATCTTGAATCCCGAACTGATTGTCGCCGCTCCAGGCCGATTTGAAAAAACACCGCAGCATGGTTAGTACCCGATCAGCATCACACTGGCGCTTGCGGTCACGGCCGAATCGCCAGCCGTCTTCTTGAACCAGACCGTGACCTTGTTCTTGTTGCCATCGGTGTTGAGATTCAGACCAACCTGGCCGCCGTATGCGCTGCCGCCAGAATTCATGGACACGGTTCCAGAGCGCACTACTGTGGCGAACTTCACGGACCCGCCATCGAGATCGATCACTGTGTACCCGTTGGCCGGGATATTGATCACCTGGAAGTCGATCTGCTTAATCGCAGCCAAGTTGTAAGATCGCATCGCTGCATACGAAACAGAAGCGCCGTTCGAGCACGAGGCGCCGGAAAATTGATCGGTGAGAGCGACGGACTCCGCTCTCAGGTCGTCCCGGTCGTGCCCCCAGCGCTTCCACACTGACGGGTTGGCGTGCGGCACAAGCTGCGAGCTTGCGGAATTTAGGCACTGGTAGGTCAGGCCGTCCTCGATATCGACGACGAAAGCTCCGACCTGATAGGTTCGGTTCGTGTCGTGCTCCTTGATGCCGACGGTGCCGCTGTAGTTGTCGATCAAGAATGCAATCCAGTCAGCCGACGACTTTAGCGACTGAAGAATCGAAGACGCGTTCAGATCCTCGCCGTCGTTCGGCAGATTGAAGATCGGCAACTCGCTCAGATTCGGCTGGGGCGATGGGGGCTGATAGCCGGATGCGTTTCCTCTGTACTGTGTTGGCATGGGTTACTCCGGATCAATGAACCGAGCGCCGTTCGCGCCCCACTTGAGGCCGGTATCCCCCCACTTCATTGTGGTTGGCCAGCCCCAAACTTTCGACCCACTCGGAACAACCGAGGCGCCGTTGTAGATTGCGCCTCCGCATCGCCAGCGTTTAACCACGGCGTTCAAGATCGACTTTGCGGGATTGCCGGTCGAGTTGTCTAGCGTAGGTATGTCCTGTAAGAACAAGATCGCAAAATGCGAGTAGAACCAGTCGCGCGCGTCTAGCGTGAACCCGTGCAGCTTTACCGACGGAACCTGCTCGGTCAAGTCCGTCCTATTCACGCACGCCGAAAATGGCTTGCTGATTACGAGATTGCTTGAGCCATCCAGTGTGTATGCCATGCCGATGTGGTTAGCGATCATCGTCCCGGTTGCGCCAGTGGGAAACCCGAGGTCGGAAAGCTCGCGCAGCAAACCCAGCGGGGTTCCGCCTTTTGCCCACGCATCCCACGCACCGTGAAGGCGAAGCCCGTAATTAGCATCTGACTGATCCTCTGCTCCGGGGTAGGTGCCGCCTCTTGGCAGCTTGCGATCTTTTCCCAACTCTTCCAGTGCGTCGCTCATCCCAAGCTCGGCAGCTTCAAGTGGGAACCGCGC
>Ga0302322_100001103_pt1 | contig 21913 bp, 18 predicted proteins | sample Fen_T0_2_FD_203757 | JGI IMG/M metagenome (GOLD analysis project Ga0302322, IMG submission 203757) | Peat permafrost microbial communities from Stordalen Mire near Abisko, Sweden - Fen_T0_2 | ecosystem: Environmental > Terrestrial > Soil > Wetlands > Permafrost | place: Sweden: Abisko...
GGGTCCGCGAGCGCTTTGAAGCGGTCGCTCTACCGGAGGAGGCGGGCGCCTTACGCGACACCTACCAATCGTTTGCGGTCGATAGCGCAGGCACGCTCTTCATCGCGACGCAAAAGGGCCTCCTGCGCCTTTCTCCTGGGACGAAGAAGTACAGCCTTTTCCCGACCGGGAACACCGCCCACCCCGCCGCGGTAGACGGCATCGTGCGCGCGCCCGATGACACGATCTGGTTCGCGTCTGGTGGCCAGATTGGGCGGATTCGGCATGGACAGGCGTCTACCGAGATCGTTGCATCCCTCGACAAGCTTGGGGGGGAGGAACAGGTGATCGCCCTGCTGCCGGCGCCGGACGGACGGCTCTGGGTGCGCACGTCCATGCGAATTGGAGCACTGGATGCAAAGGTCCCGGCCCGCGGAATTACTTGGGTACACGGCAATCTTCCCGGCGCGAATCTTATGGGTGGCCCGAGCCTGGACCGCCGCGGCAGTCTCTTGCTGCCGACCGATCAGGGCCTCTACTGGCGCGATGGAAACCAATGGCGCCGCATCGATCACAAAAGCGGATTGACCAGTAACGCGGTGTCATCGGTGCTGGAAGACCGCGAAGGCGGAATCTGGGTGGGAACCACGGGCACCGGTCTGGACTACTGGCCGGGCTCGCAGCAATGGTCGGGCTGGACGGATGAGGAAGGACTGCCGGACGCGCTGGTGCTGGGAGTTGTCAGGGACCATCGCCAGCGGCTGTGGGTTGCAACCAATACGGCGCTCGCGGTTTGGGATCCGACACAGGACCAGTGGCGCACGTGGACGGAGGGTGGAGCGCGAGGCGGCGTCAACCGCGTCGGAATCACACCGGACGGTGCAGTCTGGGCGCTGTTCCCCGGCAAAGGTATTTTCCGTTTCGAAGCCAACCTGGAGCACCCGAAGGCCGAACTGGTTCCGACCGGCGACTGGAAGCCGCAGTCCATGGCGGCTGCTCCTGACAATTCCGTTTGGGTGGACGGCAAAGACCGGCTGCACGTCATTCGCTATGACAACGGCCGCTTCACCATCTCAGAACTCCATGGCCCCCACGACAATGCTGGAACCTCCCGGAACGTTTCGGTTTCTCCCGGCGGGGTGGTGTGGAGTGCCGGGCCGAATGGAGTCTCGCGCTATAGCCAGGGCCATTGGCAGCATTTCGGCCAGCATGAAGGAATGCTGGCGGACAAGGTAATCGACATTCAAGCGGTACGCGACGACGAGGTCTGGCTGGAATATCCCGATGAAGGGCAGATGACGCGGCTGCGTCTGTCGGCCAGCGGCAGTCCTGAATTCCTGAACGTGAAAAAAGGAATGTGCGTGCTGGGCATGGACCGCCGCCACAACGTCTGGGCAGAGATGGAAGAAGGCGTCGGGATGATCTCGCCCGACGGCTCGGTTCGGACCTTTACGCAGAGTGACGGGCTCATCTGGAACGATGTGAACTGCGGCAGCCTGTGGCAGGAGTCCGACGGAAGCATCCTGTTCGGCACCAGCAAAGGGTTGGCCCGCTACGATGTCAGCCAGGAAGAGCCCGCGTTGCGCCCGCCGAGCGTCGTCCTCACCGCTGCCACCTTCGCCAGGCAAGAACGCCTGAAAGAGAAAACGCCGCAAATTCTGAACCAGGACGCGACCCTCGTGGCTCGCTTTGCTGCCCCGGTCTTTCACGATCCCGATCGCATTACGTGCCGCTACCAACTGGCCGGTCTGGAAACGGACTTCACAGAAACCAGCCTCCGGGAAGCTCGCTATTCGTCGTTGCCGGCGGGAGACTACAGCTTCCAGGTGAGTTGTGGCTCGGCTCAATTGGGCCAAAGCGCAGTCGCCAGCTATCCGTTCACGGTTCTTCCTCCCTGGTGGGAAAGCTGGTGGGCCCGCACCAGTGGCATGCTTTTGTTCGGACTGGCGATCTCGGGTGTTCTCTGGTCGCAGCAGGAGCGGGATCGGCGGGAAAAAGTCCGACTGGAGCAGGCGGTCGAGGAGCGCAGCGCGGAACTGGCGCGCGTGAATCGCGATCTGGAGGAAGCATCGCTCAGCGATCCATTGACGGGCGTGCGGAACCGGCGATTTTTTCAGAGTACGATTCCAGCCGATGCCAGCCAGTCAATCCGCGCCTACCGCACCGGCTCGGATCAATACAGCCACGATCATCGGGACCTGGTCTTCTTCCTGGTGGATATCGACCACTTCAAGGAGGTCAACGACCGGTACGGCCACGATGCCGGCGACCTCGTGCTGGTTGAAATTGCGCAGCGGCTCAACAGTGTGGTTCGCGAGTCGGATTTCCTGATTCGCTGGGGCGGCGAGGAGTTCCTGGTAGTCTGCCGATCGGCTGAGCGGGAAGATGCACCGCACATGGCAGAGAGAATTCTGCAGGCGATCAGCTACCCCGCGTTAGATCTGGGTCTGGAACGCCGTTTGCGCCGAACGTGCTCGGTGGGCTGGGCGCCTTTCCCGTGGCTTCCGCCGGCCTCCGCTGATCTCTCCGTGGACGAAGTGTTGCGCTTGGCCGACCGCGGACTGTATCTGGCCAAGCAGAATGGCCGCAATCAGGCCATCGGCCTGGTGCCCAGCAGCCTCATGCCCACCCGGCCAGACAAGCATTTCCGACTGGAGCAACTGCTGGAGGACGGACTGATTCGAGAGATCCGGACGCCGGGCGTGAAAGCCGCAGTCGCAGGCTCGGCCTGATTGTCTTCGACTTGAGGGAAGATGCGGATCCCTCGCTTCGCTCTCGATGACAAGTCAGCAAGGAATCGAAAGCCTCGCCTAGTCCTTCTTCAGGAAACGCCGACGGTTCATGTGGGTGGCGGCGCTGGGCCCGATGTCCTCATACCTCAATACGCTAATCGAGCCATCGACTTCGAGCACGGCCAGTGCGGCATCTTTATAGGAGGCGACTCCGTGTTCCCGCAGGGAGCGTTGCAATTCGTCCATGCTGACGTGCTCTTTGGCCATATGCGCTTCGATGATCTGGCCGTCGTGGACCAGTAATGCGGGCTGGCCCTGAACATACTTCCGAAATCGCCGGTTGACGCCCGAGAGTTCCGCCACCAGGTAGTTCAAGATCAGGAGTGTTGCAGCGGCTACCGCTCCGCCGGCCACGGAGTTGTCCGGACCGGTCATGGCGTTCTGGACAGAGTTCGAAAGCAGCAGGAGCAGGGTGAGATCGAACGGGGTCATCTGGCCAACTTCCCTTTTGCCGCTGAGGCGAATACCCACCAGCACCAAAAGGTAGATGACCCCTGTCCGGAGCGCGATCTCCAGAAGCGTGTGAGCGCTCGGGGGCAGCATCGTTATTGCGGGGTGGCCGTCACCGGCACCGGCGCGTTCTTGGGCGTGCTCAGATACCCCGCGATCTTGTTCTTGTCGACCGTCCAGACCACCAGCTCATACAGCATGTGATCGCGCCCGGTATAGAACTGCACCGGTTCGCTCTGGTTGCGGTCTTTCTTCTCGATGGTCTTGTCGTCGGAAGTAACGCTCAGAGTGTACTTGCCGCGCTTGGGATCGGTTTTCTTGAGCTGCAAGGCGACGGTCGAAAAGGCCTGCGGACTGGCGCCTTTCAACAGCGTGAACTCGTAATACTGCCGGTCCCCTCTGTGCTTGAGAGTTTCCAGATCGCCGCGGGTGTTGGCAATCAGGCCGCTCTGGACACCCAGATCGCCGATGGTGCGCTGCAACTGCGCCTGGGTATCGGCCAACGCGGCTTTTGTGGAAGCGACATCGGTTTTGACGCCGCCGACATCCGTCTTCACGCTGCCCACTTCGCCGGCTACAGCGCTGATTTGCTTGTTTGCCTCTTCCGCCACTTTGGCAACCGAAGCCCGCTGCTGGCGCTGCATTTCTTCGGCCCGCGCGGCCAGTTCTTTCTTGGTCACGCCGATCTTCTCGCCCAGCGTTTCCGTATCGGTTTCAGCGGACTGCATGCGCTTGGTCAGGTCCGCCACCTGCTTCTGGCTGGCAGCTTGCTCTTGCGTGACCTTGTCGAGCTTCCCGTGCAGGTCGAAAAGGAAATACAACGATGCAGCAACGTACACGACCGCAACCACGGTCAGGATCCATTTCCCCGCGTTGCTGTGGTGTTCTTCCGAATGATAAACAGGGGCGCCTTCGGCCATAAGGGTGTCTCTCCAGTTGAAAGTGGAATCTACTCGTTATTGTTGGGGAGAACCGGAGCGGTGTCAATTCCGTTCCAGGTTCTTCATCGAACGGAGGTCATCGATAGAATAGGGCCATGCGGACATGGGACGCAATCGTGATCGGCGCTGGAATCATCGGACTGTCGCTGGCGATTGAGCTGCGCAAGACCGGAATGTCCGTTCTGGTTGTGGAACGCGGCGAACCCGGCCGGGAAGCGTCCTGGGCCGCAGGGGGCATGCTGGCCGACTGCGGACTGGAGATTCCAGCCGCCCTTCAAGCTTTGGCCACGGCAAGCGCCCGGATGTATCCCGAGTTTGTACATGAACTGGAGGACGAGTCCGGGCTGAAGATTGATCTACGGGCAGTGGGGACGCTGCTGTTTCGGGATGCGCCTCTGGGCCACGACTTCCAGGATTTTCCCCCCTTGCCGGCGCCCTTGGAAGAACGGGAGCCAGCGCTGCGAGTGCCAGGCGGAACTGCACTCTATCTGGCAGAACGCAGCGTCGACCCGCGGGGGCTCACCCTGGCGGCGATTGCTGCCGCCAAACACCGGGGCGCTGATGTCTCGGCTGGAGACACGGTACTGGAAGTCGAAATCGTCGACGGACGAGCCTCCGCTGTCCGCACGAACAAGACGCGCTTCACCGCTGGCGTCGTCATCAATTGTGCCGGAGTCTGGGCGAGACAGATCGGGCCATACTGCTTCCCTACCCGGCCCGTCAAAGGGCAGATGTTGTGCGTAGCCATGCCCAGAAAAGAGCTGGTGCGCCATGTCGTCCGAGCTCCGGACGTTTACCTGATCCCCCGCAGCGATGGCCGAATGCTGATCGGCGCAACCGTTGAGGAAGCGGGGTTCGACAAGCAGACTGTGCCGGAGACGATCCAGCGGTTGCGGCGAGCGGCGCTGGCGTTAGTGCCGGAACTGGAGGACGCGAAGATCATGGAGTCCTGGGCTGGTTTGCGTCCGGGGACGCCCGACGATCTGCCGATTCTGGGAGCCACGCCCACGCCTGGATATTTCGTGGCGACCGGGCATTTCCGGGATGGAATTCTGCTGGCGCCGGTGACGGCAAGAGTAATGGGGTCGCTGATAACCGGCGGAAACCCGAATTGGGAAATCAAGGCCTTTTCTCCCACCAGATTCTCCCTATGAGTCCACATTCCGGCGCATCCTACAAGATGTGGCAGACCTAGTTATCTGGTTTCCCAATGGAGTGCTTAGGGGGAAGTTATGTCCAGCACTTGGCAACGCACCGTTGGCGTCGTTTTGATCGCGCTTACATTGAGTCCATTGCTTCTTGCACAATCGCCAAACACGGTGCCCCAGGCGCCGGTACCCTCGCAGATCATCACTGCGAAGCGGGTCTTCGTCTCGAACACCAGTAGCGACGGGGTTTCCGCAGGTTATTTCTGGAAAATCGGGGGCCCGCAACGTCCCTATGACGAGTTCTACGCTGCGATGAAGAACTGGGGACGGTACGAACTGGTCAGCGCTCCGGCGGATGCTGACCTGGTTTTCGAAATCCGGTTCGGCGAACCAGTCGGTATCCTCGGCGCGCCTTGCGTCATCTCGATTTTAGACGCGAAGACTCACTTTACCCTCTGGACGCTCGTCGAGCCGATGCAAGGTGCACTTCGCACAAAAACCTGGGAAAAGAACTTTACTCAAGGCATGACGAAGATCGTGGAAGACTTGAAAAAGCTGTCGGCGCAGCCTACGGCAAGTGCTGAGAATCCACAGAAGTAGTCATTAGCTTGTCACGGAACGGTGTGATGCAAGGCCGAAATCGTCTATCGGCAGTCCGCGACCACCGCGGCCAATTCAGTTATACTAGGGCGTTTTCGGACGTTTTTCTCTGTCGATCGCGCGACATCCGCGCCAGAAAGGCAAACACCCATGTCTTCCCCAGCAATCGATTTTGCCCGCAATAATCAGCAGCGGTTTCTGAATGAACTGAAAGATCTCCTTCGCATTCCCAGCATCAGCACGCTCGACGAGCACAAGGGCGACGTGCAGAAAGCGGCAGAGTTTGTGGCCAACGAACTGCGTCGCATCGGGATGGACAACGTCGAGATCATCCCCACCCAGGGCCATCCCCTGCTCTACGCTGACTGGCTCCACGCAGCCGGCAAGCCCACCGTCCTGATGTACGCGCACTACGACGTGCAACCGCCCGATCCGCTCGACGAGTGGAAAACGCCTCCTTTCGAGCCGACCGAGCGCAACCAGAACATCTATGCCCGCGGCGCAGTCGACGACAAGGGCCAACTCTGGATGGAGGTCAAGGCGCTCGAGTCGCTGATGCAAGCCCACGGCGGCAAGCTGCCCATCAACGTCAAGGTCATCTTCGAGGGCGAAGAGGAAGTGGGCGGCGAATCCATCGCCGACTACGTCCGCAAGCAGAAGGCGAAGCTGAAAGCGGACTTCGCGCTCGTCTGCGACACGGAATTGTTTGCCCCGAATCTTCCGACGCTGTGCGTCGGACTGCGCGGCCTGGTCTATACGGAAATTGAAGCGGTGGGCGCAAAGACCGACCTGCATTCCGGCATATACGGCGGGGCTGCGCCCAATCCGCTGTTCGCGTTGATTGAGATCATCGGCAAGTTAAAAGACTCCAAGGGTAAGGTGCTGCTCCCGGGCTTCTACAAGGGCGTCAAAGCGCCCAGCAAAGATGAGCTAAAGGCATGGAAGCGGCTTCCCTTCAACGAGGAGCACTATCGCAAGACCGAAGTCGGGTCGAAAGTGCTGACCGGCGAACCTGGATTTTCTGTGATGTACCGGACGTGGGCTCGTCCTACACTCGAAGTGCACGGCATGCCGGGCGGTTTTGTGGCTCCGGGCGCGAAGACGGTCATTCCGGCGAAGGCTTCGGCGAAAGTTTCCATGCGGATGGTGCCGAACCAGGACCCGGACGACATCCTCAAGCGCTTTACCGCCTTCGTCAAGAAAAACACGCCCAAGGGGATCGACACCAAGATTAAGGTCTGGAGCAAGGGACCGGCGTGCGTGGTCGGCACGGACAACCGCTATATCAAGGCCGCCACCGAAGCGCTGCACGACACCTTCAAGAAAGAAACCGTGTTCATTCGCTCGGGCGGCTCGATTCCCATCGTGACCGATTTCCAGGATGTGCTGAAGATTCCATCGGTGATGATGGGCTTCGGACTTCCCGACGACAACCTGCACGCACCCAACGAGAAGTTTCATATCCCGAATTTCCATCGCGGGATTGAGACGATCTGCTTGTTCTTTGAGAAGCTGGGCTGATCAAGACCATTACCACAGGGGGCACAGAGGATCACAGGGAAATCGAGAAGTCCCCTGTGGTTCCCTGTGCCCCCTGTGGTTAGGTTTTTGCTTGCTTCCTGCCGAACCCCGCCGGTACTCGGCCAATCCCGCGCCTTAAGGTAAAATGATTGTTCCGAGGAGATTTGGCATGCGGAATCGTATTTTGGCGCTGTCCCTGCTCTTTTTACTGGTCACCGTGGTTTCGGCGCCGTTTTTGCAATCCGAAGACGACCAGGGGGTGCCGCATTTCAACGCGGCCGCGCCAGCCAAGGGAACCAAGCTGCCGCCTATCCTTTCCAAGGACCAGCTTTGGGGAGAAAATGCCCAGTTCCCCTACCAGACCCATGCTTATGAGCTGGCGGCAAAGATTCCGAACGAGATCTACCAGCAACCCTGCTACTGCTATTGTGACCGCGGCATGGGACACAACAGCCTGCACAGTTGCTTTTCCGGCACGCACGGCGCGCAGTGCGGGACTTGCCTGAAGGAGCTCTACTACACCTACAACATGCACAAGCAAGGCAAGACGGCAAAGCAGATCCGGGCCGGCATTATTAAGGGCGACTGGAAGCAGATCGATCTGCAGTCGGCAGCGAGCATCAATTGAAAACGAAACGAGCGTCAGTTCTTTTACATCTCCCAAAGAGGAACTTAATGGCACAGAAGACAGTGGCGAAGAAGCAAGTGGTTGAAGATCCACGGCATGTCCAGGCAATGCAGAGTTATGAACTGGGCGTACGCGCCCTGCAAGAACACAAGTTTGAAAAGGCCAAGGGGCATCTGCAGAAGGTACTGAGCGGGCCAAACAAGTCGTTGGTGGACCGCGCCATGGTCCATCTGGTGACCTGCGATCAGCGTCTGGAGCGGCCGGCTTTGCAGTTTAAGACTGTCGAAGAGCATTTCGATTATTCGATCTCGCTCATGAATACCGGCGACTACCTCGCGGCCCGCGAGCACCTGGAGAAGCTGCTGAAGCAGCAGCCCAAGGTCGACTATGTCCTGTACGGGTTGGCGGCGCTGAACTGCCTTACCGGGCACGTGGAAGACGCGCTGAAAACGCTCGACGAGGCGATCCGCCAGAATCCGGCCCTGCGCTTCCAGGCCCGCAACGACTCCGACTTTCAGAACCTGGCCGAGGATCCGCGTTTCACAGAACTGCTCTATCCGGATCCGGGGGCGGATGGCAATTCTCTGGAACCCGAGAGCAATCCGTACTAACCGCTCCGGCGACTCTTGAGGGCCGCATGGTTCCCCAGCAGCGCATCAACTCAACCGATTCCGGCAAGCCCACTCCCCTGGATCTGCGCGTGGTCGCGATCGGGGGAGGAACGGGTCTCTCTACCCTGCTCAAGGGACTGAAACGTTTTGTATTGACGCCCGCACTGGCCGCGTCTGGCCAGCCCACGATCCTTGAGCTCTGCGGAGTGGTGACCGTCAGCGACGACGGCGGATCGAGCGGCCGACTGCGCAAGGAATTCAACATGCTTCCCCCGGGCGACGTGCGCAACTGCATCGTCGCGCTCTCCGAAGATGAGGCGTTGCTCTCGAAACTGTTCCAGCATCGATTCCAAAAGGGCTCCGGACTCGAAGGGCACAGCTTCGGGAACCTGTTCCTCGCGGCCCTGACTTCGATCACGGGGGATTTCGCCGAGGCGGTTCGGTTGTCGTCGGAGATTCTGCTGACGCGCGGGCACATCTACCCCGCCACACCCACCAGTGTGGAACTGGAAGCACTGATGGAGGATGGGACGCGCGTCCGGGGCGAGACCAGGATCACAGCCAGCAAAGGAAAGATCCGGGAATTGTGTCTGATTCCGCCGGACGTGGAGCCTCTGCCTCAGACGCTGGAAACAATTGCGCGAGCGGACCTGATTACGATCGGCCCGGGGTCCCTGTTTACCAGCCTCATCCCCAACCTGCTGGTCCGCGGGATCGGCCAGGCAATTGTCAATTCTCCCGCCATTAAAGTATTTGTCTGCAATCTGATGACGCAAGCGAATGAAAGTCTTGGATTAACCGCCGCCGACCATATCCGTGCCCTCAACACCCACGCCGGCGCCCAGTTGTTCGACTACGCCGTGATCAACCGGAAGCCGGCCTCGAACCAACTGAAGGCGAAATACGCTCTGGAAGGGGCATCGCAGATTGTTGCCGATCTGGACGCCATCGAGGCAATGGGCGTCTGCCCGGTGCTGGGGGACTATCTGGAAGAGGGCGCAATGGCGCGCCACGCCACCGAGATCGTTGCCAAAGATCTGATGGCGCTGATGGCGCAGGCGCCGGAACGGCACGCGGCATCGCGGTAATGGCATACGAGACGCGGCAAGATCCGCCTCGGCGGATGGTTCGGGGTATATTGACAGAACATGGCGAAGACGCCTGAAAACAAGCACAAATCCTCCACGACGGCTTCCCAACGCGTGGCCATCGCCATCATGGCCGCCGGCAAGGGGACGCGCCTTAAATCCAAGCATCCAAAAGTACTGCATGAAGTCGGCGGCAAGCCGATTCTGGCGCACGTAATCGCGGCGGCAAAGAAGGTCGTAGCCGCCCAGGACATATTTGCCATCATCGGCCACGAGGCTGACCGCGTACGCGCCGCGGTTGCCGACTGTGGTGTCCAGTTTGTCCTACAGGCGGACCAGCGCGGCACCGGACACGCGCTCATGGTCGCGCGCGAAGCACTGTCGCCCTATGACCAGGTGATTGTTCTTTCGGGCGACGCGCCTCTCATCACTGCGGAAACCATTCAGGGACTCAGCGATTTTCACGCCGCGCAAAAGGCCACCATGACCTTGCTCAGCGCCGAACTCCAGGACCCTTCCGGATACGGCCGGGTCATCCGCAAGAGCGCGAAGAGCCCGGAAGTGCGGGCCATCGTGGAAGAGAAAGCAGCCAGCGCGCAGCAGAAGAAAATTCGCGAAATCAACTCGGGGTTTTACGCATTTTCCGTGGGCGAACTGTACGCCCACATCGGCGATCTCACCACCCAAAATGCGCACGGCGAGTACTACCTTACCGATATGGCTGGGGTATTTCATCGGGCGCGCAAGAAGGTGGTTGCCATGAAGACCCCACAGGCCGGCGAGGTGCTGGGCTCCAACACCCGGGCCGAAATGGTGGACCTGGATGCCCGTCTGCGCATGGCAAAGTGCCTGCAGTTGATGAACGATGGGGTGACGATTTTTTATCCTGCGACCTGCGTAATCGACAGCGATGTCGAGGTCGCGCCCGACACGGTGATTGAACCGTTTGTGCAACTGCTGGGCAAGACAAAAGTCGGTGGGGACTGCCGCATCCGTTCGTACTGCGTGATCAAGAATACCGAGATCGCCGATGGCGTGATGGTGCTCCCGGGCTGCGTGATGGATGATTCACGGATCGGCAAGGGCGCTACCGTCGGTCCATTCTCGCGGCTGCGTCCGGGCAGCGATATCGGCGAGGGCGCCCACGTTGGAAACTTTGTCGAGACCAAGAAGATGAAACTGGGCAAGGGTTCCAAGGCCAACCACCTCACGTATCTTGGCGACGCGGAAATCGGCGAAGGGGTAAACGTTGGCGCGGGAACGATCACCTGCAATTACGATGGCGTCCACAAACATAAGACCGTGATTGAAGACGGAGTTTTCGTGGGCAGCGACGCTACCCTGGTCGCTCCCCTGACGATTGGGAAGGGCGCTTACGTCGCCGCGGGGTCCTGCATTACGGACGATGTTCCGGCTGACTCCCTGGCTCTCGGCCGGGCTCGGCAGACGATCAAAGAAGGATGGGCACGCGAAAAACGCGGCGCCCAGGCAGCGCAGAAGCCCAAGCAGGGCTAGCCCCAGTGCGTCAATCGGATTGCACCGCCTCGGCCTGCATTTCCGCATGCCGGTCTCCGCGCTGGATCAGCACAATCGCTCCCAGGATGACGGCCGTTGCCACCACAATCCTCACGCTCATCGGTTCGGACGCCCACAGCCAGCCCACCAGCACCGCCACCAGAGGGTTGACGAAGGTGTGTGTGGCGACCAGCGTCGGCGAACAGTGCTGCAGCAGCCACGTGTACGCAGTGAAAGCCACTACCGAACCGAACACGATCAAGTAAGCCAGTCCAAGCAGTGAACGCACAGAAACGGCTCTCCACTGCACCGCGGAGAACTCGCCGGAGATTCCCGCTGCCACCAGCAGCATTCCAGCCCCACAGACCAGCGGCACGGCGGCGCGTCCCATGGCATCGCGTGGAAGCCGGAGCCGCGGCGACACGCAAACGCCTACTGCCCATGAAGCCGCCCCCACCAGGATCGCAACCACTCCCCAAGTCAGGGAACTGCGTGCCGCAAACTCGCGCGCGGTCAGAATCGCCACTCCAGCGAGTCCCAGCAACAGTCCGAGCCCGTTCTTCCAGTTGATTTTTTGCTGCTTCATGGCAGCCCCGAGCAGGACGATCCATAGCGGTTCGCTCGCGACCAGGAGCGCTGCCAGGCCGGAAGAGACGGATTGCTCGGCCCAGTGCAGCGTGCCGTGGCCTACCAGAAAGAACAACGCACCCAGGGCCATGCCGGCAATCCAATGCTCGCGGCGCGGACGGAAACCCCGCGACCAGGCGATTCCCAGCAGAATCAGCCCCGCCGTAGTGTGGCGGATGCCGGCGGTCACCAGCGGAGGGATGGTCTCAACTGCGTACCGGATGGCGAGGTACGTCGTTCCCCAGACCACGTAAATGGCAAAGAAAGCGAGCGCCATCCACAGACGGGAAGGAGCGGTTCTTGCGGTCGCAACTGAGGTCGCGGTGGATGACATAACTACTGTACCTCGCGTTCACAGGTTATACACTATATTGCGATGGATAACCTGTCAACACGGTAGTCACCGGTTATAGTAGAATATGAATGAGGAACCCGGAGTGACGTTTCAAATTATTGCCGGCGAGCCGAGTGTGGATTTCGTCAATACTCTGGACAACCGCCCGGTTCCGGAGCGGCGCACCGAACTCCTCACCAGCTACCAGGCTCTCACAGACTGGGCGGCTCAGGCCGGAATGATTAATCCGCGTTGGTGCCTCCGGCTGCTGCGTGCGGCCGAAACCCATCCCAGGGAGGCTTCCGCCGTACTCGCGCAGGCGATCCAGGTCCGCGAATGCCTGTATCGTATCTTCGCCAGCATCCTTGCCCGACGGCGGCCCGCCGAGAGCGATCTCGCTGCCCTCAATCAGCAACTGGGCAAGGCTGCGTCGCACTTGAGGCTGAAATCAGCGGGCAAGTCGTTCCGGCTTGACTGGGAGGAAGAAGAGAATCCGCCGCTTGAATCCGTACTCTGGCCGATTGCCCGCTCTGCCAGCGACCTGCTGATTTCCGGCGATCTTGGACATCTGCGGGAGTGCGGTGCCAGAACCTGCCGCTGGATGTTCGTAGACCGCAGCAAGAATCACAGCCGCCGATGGTGCGACATGAAGGTGTGCGGCAACCGGGTGAAGGTCCGGAAGTTCTACCGCCGCAAACGACAGGCTCGCTAGAAAAGCGAAGGGCGGGCAACCCTGCCCGCCCTGCAAGACCCTTCTCTGCTGGAACCCTACCGCGATACTGCCGCGAACAATTCTGAATGCAGCAAGGACTGGAACTTCTGGTCGTCGGTCTTGAAGTGGACCATCAGGTTGGAGCTATCGGAATCCACCGTCATACTGTCGATCGCAGTCTTCTCGATCGGCGATGCGCTCATCTTCTTGTAGAGCATTCCGGCCTTAACGAGCGAAGACAGTGTGCCGGCGGTCAACGAATCCGACGTCAAGACGCTGAGGTCAAAGTTCACGCCATTCTGAAAATTCATGGTGTAGCGCGAGGCCAGCAGGCGCTTCTTGATCGTCTCGTAGTCGGCGACCTTGGCGGCTTCGCCCAGCGCCGAGCGCATCATGGCTTGCGTTCCCTGCTGGTCGAGGATGCTCCAGACCGAGGAGCCGTCCACGGCAGCCATCTGGTCCGACATTTGCGGGTTCGATTCCAGCGAGGCACGCTTGCCGTCGCGGGCATCGAGGGCGCTCTTCAGGGCAGCCTGGTTGCCGAAGGCCATGGTGTATTCGTCAAGAAACGTCATGATCATCCCATTGTTCATGGGATAAAGCGCGGCCAGGCCGTACTTGGTGCCAGTGATCTTCTTCAACTTCATCTTCTTGAGAATGGCCTTGGCCGAGAACGATCCTTGCGCCACTCCGATCACCTGGATTCCCTGCTTGCCGCTGCGGAACGAGGCGAAGGTGAGCTGGTCGACGTCATGCTCTGAATCAATCCCCATGCCCTTGAGCGCTTCTTCAAACTGCTTCAGGTTCTCGGGGAGCACCTGCTGCTTAAGCGCCTGGGCGGTTGGCGAATCTTTCAGGGCGCGGTAGTCCACGCTGATAATCTGCTGGACTTCAGCGGGCACCATGGAGCGCGCCGAAGTCGCAATCGGCATGGCAGCAGCGCTGGCGGCAAGTGCAAGTACGAGAGCAATACACCAAATCTTCATAAATATCCTCAAGGGAATCTGCATCGTTAGATGCGGGCTGCAAATTGTCTGTTGGTGGTCTAGGTACTATTTTAGTCCGGATTGCGCCGGTGGCACCGGTACTAAAGTTCATAAGGGGGTACGTCTGTAGATCGAGGGAAATGGCGGCGCTTGTGCGGGAAAAAGGCCAAGCGACGGCGAGAGCCTATACCTTCAGGACGGCCGCCCGTTTTCTTGTCTGGCTAACGAACGCCTCGTCGTTCAGCGACTCCAGGTTGATCTCAACATTGGCCAGCGCACCCGTAAGCGCCGCCTTGGCCAGCGCGACCGCCGTCGTCAAATCCGACTTCATATTCGGGTTCGTGATCGGCTTGAGCTTTTCGACGATCTGGGACACCTCGACCACGCGCTCGGCCACGCCCAACGGCACGCTGGTCGCCTGTTTGAGGGCGGCAGTGATCGCAGCATCGCCATTCGAGGATTCTTTCGCCGCCCTGTAGGCCTTCATCACCAGGTTGTAGGACTCGGCGTCGGCGTCGATGGCGGCTTTTAATTCTTCGCGCAGCTGACCTAGGCGGGCGATGGCCTCGCTCAGCGGGGCTTCGTATTGCAGGTAGGCCTTCTTGCCGCGCGACATGGACGCAACCATATTCGCGAGTCCGGCGGCCATGGCGCCACTGGCGGCTGCGGCACTGCCTCCACCGGGGGTCGCGGTCGGTGCGGCCAGTTGCTCAATGAAGGGCTCGACTCCGGCGCGCAATCCTCCGACGGCCATCTTGCCCCCCATCACGGCGGTCAGCCGATTCTCCAGGATCAGCGACGAGTCGAAGTTCTCGACCTGCAGGAACCATTCCGCAGCCTGCTCCAGGGCCTTCTTCGGGATCAGGCCCACGATCTCGCTCGATACCGGAATCACTCCATAGCGGCCGGCTTCGCGTCTTACATATTCGAATACCCGGTGGACGGGCGTCTGCTCGAAGTCGGTCAGGTTCATGGAAACCTGAGCCATGCCGCGCACCAGGAATCCTGCCCCTTTGACAAAACGCAGGCCGCCACTCGAAAATCGCACGGCTTTGGCAATCTTCTTGGCGATGTCAACGTCCGCCGTATTCAAGAAAACGTTATAAGCAACGAGGAACTTGCGTGCTCCGACAACCGTTGCCCCGGCGGTGGGATGCACGCGGGCCTCGCCGAAATCGGGCTTGCGGGCGGGGTTGGTCGCGATGTCTGCGCGGATGCCTTCGAACTGCCCCCGGCGAATGTTTTCCAGCCCTTGCCGTTCGGGGGTGGTGGCAGCCGCTTCATACAGATAAACCGGAATCTGATACCGCTTCCAGATCTCCGCGCCCACGTGCCGGGCCATCGCCACGCAGTCTTCGATGGTGACGCCTTCGATGGGAATGAATGGCACGACGTCAGCCGCGCCCATGCGGGGATGCGCGCCCTGGTGCTTGGTGAGGTCAATCAATTCCGAGGCCTTCCCTACTCCGCGAATCGCTGCTTCCTGGATGGGATCGCGTTCCCCCACCAGGGTGATGACGCAGCGATTGTGATCGGCATCCATTTCGCGGTCGAGCAGGTAGACGCCGGGAATCTTCATGGCATCGATAATGGCGTCAACTTTCGCCGTATCGCGGCCTTCGGAAAAGTTAGGAACGCATTCGACAAGAGTGCTGGGCATACGCGAGAAGGATAAAGGCCCGTGACGTGCCCCGCAACTCCAGCGGGGTTGGCAAGCCGCGCACCTCAATTCAAGGCGAATCAGCAGTGGGACCTGTAGCGTCCTTCCGCCTCCGATATCATGCAGTTTATGGCCTCCCCGGGCGGAACTTTGCCGCGCAGACCGACTATTGGCGTTTTTGATTCCGGCGTAGGCGGCCTGACCGTCCTGCGCGCGCTGCTGGAACGGATTCCCGACGCGGACTATCTCTACTTTGGCGATAGCGCCCGCCTGCCTTACGGATCGAAATCGGCGGCGACGGTCGCGCACTATGCGGTCGGAGCCGCGCACTACCTCCAGGATCGTGGCGCCGAGTTGCTGGTGATCGCCTGCAACACGGCGACCGCACTGGCTCTCGACCAAATCAAAGCGGCCTCGCGCGTCGGTGTGATCGGCGTGGTCGAACCCGGCGCGCAGGCAGCGGCCGCCGCCAGCCGGAACCGCAGAGTCGTCGTCATTGGCACCGAGGCGACGGTCAGCAGCCATGCCTACCGTCGAGCCCTTGAGGCAAAAGGCATTGCCGCGCGAGAGAAGGCGTGTCCCCTGTTCGTGCCGCTGGTGGAGGAGGGATGGGTGGAGCATCCGGTCACCGAGCAGGTAGCCCGCATCTACCTGTCCGAGGCGTTTGCAGACGATTTTCGCGAATCAGACGTGCTCGTCCTCGGCTGCACGCACTATCCGTTGATAAGGTCTTTGCTGGGACGTGTCGCCCCCGAACACGTCACGATCGTGGACTCCGCTGAATCCACCGCCCATGCCGTCGCTGAACAATTGCAAGTGGCGCCGATCGAGAGCGTTCGTTCCCATGAGCGACGGGCATATCCGCGGCTCAAGTTTTTTGCCACCGACTCAGCGGAGAAATTCCGCAAGATGGGCACGAGGTTCTTGGGGCATGCGGTGGAAGATGTGGAGCACGTGGATCTGAAGGAGTAGGCTTTCGGCTTTCGGGACCCCCAACGCGACCTGCTTGGGTGCAACAGATCTGCCGGCGCCACACAAACAAAAACGGTCGCTTGCGCGGCCGTCACTTTGTCCAAAGAAACAAAACTCAGTACAGCCGGAAGGTGACCTCAACGTTGATCTGCACGGCAACCGGGCGGCCATCTTTCACCGCTGGCTCGAAGCGCCAGGTCTTCACAGCTTCGATCGCTTTCTCATCCAATCCCAAACCGAGCGTGCGGGCCACTCTCACGTCGCGCGGCTTGCCGTCCGGTCCAACCACCAGCCAGAGCACGCACACGCCCTGATATTTTGCTTTGCGGGCTTCTTCCGAATACTCGGGATCGGGAGAGAAGACCGCTTTCGGAGCTGAAACACCACCGCCGACACGGAACGCGCCGCCACCCGTACCGCCGCCGTGGCCGGGACCGAATCCGGGACCTTCACCGGAACCCACGCCGCCGCCGTTCCCAGATCCAATCCCGCCGCCCGATCCTGTTCCATTCGAGGGCAGTCCCGAGGGCAAGTGCGAAAGCGGATCGCCCAGGTTCGGCATGTTGTTCGATGCCAGGTGAACCTGGGGCGGGATCACAATGGTTGGTTCCATCGCCAGCTTCGGATGCTCGTTCCGCACGACCACCATGGGAGGCGTGAACTGCTCCATGGCCTGCTTCGGCAAGCGGCCTTTCGAGGCCTGGAATTTGTCGCGGTCGCCACCGCCGCCACCACCACCCGTCAGGGTTTTGGAAGGCTTCAGGACCGGCAAATCATCGGGCGCAACCAGCACAATGCTGTCTTGCTTCTTGATCTCCGCAACGACTCTGCGTCCCAGCATCGTGCCGCCGATCAGGGCGAGCAGGGCCAGAATGTGTACCATCGTCGAACCGAACGCGCCGCGTCCCTTGTAGTTGTAGAACCCCCAGATGTCCTTGACCGGAACCGGCTTCGAGGTCAATACAAGGGGTGGAAGTTTCTTGGGGAAAAAGTATTCGTCAATGCCTCGGAACAGACTCTTGTAGAGCGGTTCGTCGAGAATTTCATCCTTCAGGAGAAGGTTGAGTTCGGGCTCGACGGGCTGACTTTGTTCAGCCGGATTCTTCGGTGTCTCGAAATTCGCGGTCGCCATAATTTCCCGAATTCTCGCCCCTGCCTTCCAGTTCGGGGGAATTGCATCCCGTCAAGCTCGGCCCACGCATGCATCCCCTATAACATTTGATGGTGACACAAGCTCACCGGGCTCTGTTTTCTTTCGATTAGATGCGCGAACTCTTGAGTCTGTCAAAAATTGTAACGCTTTTTCTCAAACCGATACAGTACTTTTCAAATCCCTGGTACCCGTCACCTCCCCAATAGACGTGTACTTCCGCGCTTCGTATACTGAAAAGATTCAACTATTTGGGAGAAAGTTGCCTGTGCCGATCGACCTTAAATCCAGCATCAACCTGCCCAAGACTGACTTCCCCATGAAGGCGGGCCTGCCTCAGAACGAACCCAAAATGCTGGCTTGGTGGGAGCAACAGCGGATTTACGACCGCATCCGGGAGGCCCGGAAGGGGGCACCGACCTACATTTTGCACGACGGGCCTCCCTACACCAGCGGCCCGATCCATCTGGGCACCGCCATGAACAAGTGCCTGAAGGACTTCGTGGTCAAGTCCAAGACCATGTCTGGGTTTGACGCTCCCTACGTGCCGGGCTGGGACTGCCACGGGCTGCCCATCGAAATCAAGGTCGACAAGGAACTGGGTGGCAAAAAATTGCAGATGCGGCCCACGGATGTGCGGGCGGAGTGCCGTAAGTACGCCCAGAAGTTTCTGGACCTTCAGCGGGAGCAGTTTAAGCGGATTGGGGTTTTCGGCCGCTTTGAAAAACCCTACGCCACGATGAACCACGAGTACGAATCGGTGGTGCTGAAGACCTTCTTCTCGTTCTACGAAAATGACTTCGTCTACAAGGGCCTGCGCGCCGTGTACTGGTGCATGCACGACGAGACCGCGCTCGCCGAAGCCGAGGTCGAGTACGAGAACCACACCAGTTCGACGGTGTGGGTAAAGTACGGGTTGCTGGATGATCCGGCGAAGCTCGACGCTTCGCTCGCGGGAAAGAAAGTTTCGACCATCATCTGGACGACTACCCCTTGGACGCTGCCGGCATCGATGGCGGTCGCGTTTCATCCGAATGAAGGATATGTCGGCCTGGAGTCGGGCGGTGAGGTTTACATTGTCGCGGCGAAGCTGGCGAAGGATGCGGCCGAGAAATGCGGACTGGCGGATCCCAAAGAACTCGCGCACTTCCCCGGTCGGAAGCTGGAGCGGCTTGACTTTCAGCATCCGTTCCTGGAGCGCAAAGTTCTGGGAGTGCTCGCGGACTACGTCACCATGGACACCGGGACGGGAGTGGTTCACACCGCACCGTCCCACGGCGCGGAGGATTTCGCCACCGGCATGAAGTATGGCCTCGACGCCACCAGCAACGTGGACGAAAAGGGCATTATGCGCAACGGACTGCCTGAGTACGACGGCAAGCGAGTGTGGGACGCCAATGCTCCGATCATCGACCTGGTGAAGCGGCGGGGAGCGCTGCTGCATACGGAAAAGACGGAGCACTCGTATCCTCACTGCTGGCGCTGCCATAATCCGGTGATCTTCCGGGCCACCGAGCAGTGGTTCATCTCGATGGAAACGCCGATGCCGGGCGGTAAGTCGAAAGAAGACACGCTGCGCACGCGCACGCTCGAACGAATCAAAGAAGTGAAATGGGATCCGGCGTGGGGCGAAGAACGGCTCGCCAACATGATTCAGACCCGCCCGGACTGGTGCATCTCGCGCCAACGCGTTTGGGGCGTGCCAATCGCGGTGTTCTTGTGTGAAACCTGCGGCAAGCCCCTGAACGACCATGCGGTCAATCGCAAGGTGGTCGACCTGTTCGCTCGCGCGGGGGCGGACTCGTGGTTTACGCCCGAGTCGGATGGGATTGTTCCTGCCGGAACGAAATGCCCGCACTGTGGCGGCACACAGTTCGAAAAAGAAACGGACATCTTCGACGTGTGGTTGGAATCGGGCGCGAGCTATCTTTCGCTGGTTGCGGCAGAGCCTGCTTATCCGTGGCCTTCAGATCTCTATCTGGAGGGCGGGGACCAGTACCGCGGGTGGTTTCAGTCTTCCCTGCTCTGCGCGATGGGCACGCATGGCACGCCGCCCTACCGCGGAGTGGTCACCCCGGGCTGGACGCTCGACGAAAAAGGCCAGGCGATGTCGAAATCGCGGGGCAACGACGTGGATCCAGTCGACATCGCAAATCGTCTGGGTGGTGAGATCGTTCGTCTATGGACGGCTTCTGTCGACTTCCGCGAGGACGTAGTCGGCTCGGAAGCGCTCATGCAGCGGGTGGGCGAGAACTACAAAAAGATCCGCAACACGTTTCGCTACATCCTGAGCAATCTGGGAAACTTCGACCCGCAAGCCGACGCGGTTCCGTTCAGCGAGATGGAAGCGCCCGACCAGTACATGCTGCGACAGGCTTGCGGGATGGCGGCGGAGGTCAAGCAGTCGTACGACGAGTTTGCCTTCCACAAGATCTATCACCGGGTGAATCACTTCTGCATCGTGGATTTGAGCGCGTTTTATTTTGATGTCCTCAAAGACCGGCTGTATATCTCCGCGCCGAAGTCGAAGGCGCGCCGCTCCGCGCAGACCGCGATCTTGCGGATTGGCGAGGCGCTGGTGCGTTTGCTGGCACCGGTCCTGAGCTTCACCTGCGAGGAAGTCTGGCAGTATTTGCCCAAGTCGTCGGATCGCGCGGAGAGCGTGCACCTGGCGATGTTCCCGTCGGCGGCAGAAATCCTCGGCGGCAAGGTGGCAGAGCGAGACGAGCAGCAAGAGAAAGATTGGACCACGCTACGATCGGTGCGCGACGAGGTGCTGAAGGCGCTCGAAGAGGCCCGCAATCAGAAGTTGATCGGAACCGGCCTGGAAGCTCAGGTCGCGATCACCGCGTCCGATCCGGTGTACTCGCTGCTGAATGGTTATGCTCAGCAGCTTCGTTACCTGTTTATTGTGTCTGCGGTGAGCTTGCAGCAGGGGTCAGGCAACGGAACCGGCGGCGTACACGTCGATGTGAAGAAGGCCGACGGGGCAAAGTGCGAGCGTTGCTGGAATTATTCCACTCATGTCGGCGAGGATAAGAACTATCCCACAGTGTGCGAGCGGTGCAGCGCCGTGCTGAAAGAAATTGATGGGGCGTGATCGCGACTTGTGCCAGACGCGGTAATCTATAGGGAAGAACCTTTCTCTCATGCGCAAGTATCATTTTCTGATTGCTCTGTTCGTGGTCGTGCTGGACCGTCTCAGCAAGTGGACGATCGCGCACCGTCTGACTTTGCACGACAGCATTCCCGTGATCCCGGGATTTTTCCGCATCACCCATACTGAAAACCGCGGAGCCGCCTTCGGATTATTCGCCGAGTCGCCCTCGGAGTGGAAGGTCGCGCTGCTGATTGTCTTCTCGGTGGTTGCGCTGCTGATTGTTTCCTCATTGCTGTGGAAGAACAGCCACAGCTTGAACACAACCGGGATTGGTCTGGCGTTGATTCTGGGCGGTGCGATCGGCAACCTGTGGGACCGACTGGTCAGCGGGCACGTGGTGGACTTCCTGCTCTTCTACGTCGGCTCCTACCAGTGGCCGGTCTTCAACTTCGCTGACAGCGCGATCGTGGTGGGAGCGGGGCTGCTGGTGTTCGAGATTCTGTTTGCGAAATCGCCGACCCAGACCACGGCATGAGCAGATTGATGGATTGCGAGTGTAATCGCCTGTGGCTGTTGACAACAATAGGGATAGAATGCGCTTGAGGCTAACGCGCCATGAGGCGATATTTCGCAGTCTTTGTCTCCCTCCTGCTTTCGTCTGTCGCCGCGCTCGGTCAGGCGCGTCCAGTGTCTGACGTTAGATTCTGCCAATTCGAGATACCGCAGGGTCTTAAGCAGGCACATGCGACGTTCAATGTCGTGTACGGTTTTGAGGTGGGTGCCGAAGGGAAGCCGACCAGAGTTTCACCAGCCCTTGAAGACAAGTGGGTGGGAGCTGAAAAGGTCAACGCTTGTCTGATTTCGTGGCGATTCACAGGCATTCCTGCCGGAGCTAAAGGGACCGTCGTTTTTCAGTGGAAGCACGAAGTAGGGTGGGAGCGGATGAGCGTGTCGTTGCCGCAAGTAATGCAGAGTGTGACCATCGAAGGAAACCGCTGCCCGTACCGTGGGTGCGAGAAAGAGGGCCATCCTCAATAGTTGTCGAAAAATCGCGTGGGTGTTGAAGAACCCCCTCTTTTGAAAAAACTGTCCGACCGAG
>Ga0302322_100001104_pt1 | contig 21901 bp, 29 predicted proteins | sample Fen_T0_2_FD_203757 | JGI IMG/M metagenome (GOLD analysis project Ga0302322, IMG submission 203757) | Peat permafrost microbial communities from Stordalen Mire near Abisko, Sweden - Fen_T0_2 | ecosystem: Environmental > Terrestrial > Soil > Wetlands > Permafrost | place: Sweden: Abisko...
TGGCGGTCCATTAGCGGCCCATTCGCACAACATCGGCGGGCTATCGGCGGGTCATTCGCACCTGATTTTATGGCCGATATAATAATTGTTGCCCCTAGTGCAATTATTTTGTTGACAATTAAACAACGACTCGTCTATGGTCGATATAGTCAATAGCAAGCGGGCACAGCCCGGAACCTGAAAGAGGTATTTCAATGTTTGATCTATTCGGTAATTCACAGCCCGCGCAAGATTCTCTCAACTTCCCTCAATCGCTGACTGAACGGTATCGCCCACACACTATCGGCGCGTTTGTTGGACTCGCGAAACCAAAGGCATTTTGCGCGAAGCTGGCCGCGAAGCCTTATGCTTCAGCGTGGCGTTTTGTTGGGCCATCTGGCACAGGTAAGACAACAATGGCCCTTGCTCTGGCTGAAATGATTCCCGCTGAAGTCCACCATATTCAAAGTCAAGAGTGCAACCTTGAAACACTCGAAAGAGTATGCCGTACCTGTCAACATGTGCCGATGGCGGGCCGCAAAATGCACCTGATTTTAGTAGATGAAGCAGATCAAATGAGCCCGGCGGCGCAACTGTATTTGCTCAGCAAATTAGACGGTACGGCCAGCTTGCCGCAAACCATCTGGATTTTTACCTGTAATGCGGTTGATCGTTTGCAGGATCGTTTTCTATCGCGCACATTGGCCATTGATTTTTCCAACTATGGCCTTGCCGCCGATGCCGCTCAATTACTGGCGCGCATCTGGCTTGAAAATGCTCCCACCGATGTACCTGCGCCAAACTTCGCGCGCATCGTCAAAGAATCCAACAATAACGTCCGCGAATCCCTCATGAAATTGGAACTTGAATTGATGGTTGCCTAGTATTGCGAATTGCGCGCCGATGGCGCGCGAAACGTTCACCGTTCACACTAACAAAACGGGCACAGCCCGGACCCGAAAGGTACAAAAATGATTGACGTATACCAGACAGTCACAGATAGAATCATCGCCTCTCTTGAAGCTGGCCGGATTCCATGGAAAAAAGAATGGAGTGCGCGCGCCAGCGCAAATGTACCATCCAATTTTCTCTCACATAAAAGCTATCGCGGAATCAACGTTTGGCTCTTGATGTGCGCAGAGTATCCCTCTAATCAATGGCTCACATACAAACAAGCTCAGAGCATCGGCGCGCAAGTGCGCAAGGATGAGACAGGCTCAAAAATCGTTTTTTGGAAGTTTGGCGCTGAAAAGGATGCCGACACGCTGAAGGAAAAAAGCTGGGCCATGATGCGCGAGTATACGGTTTTTAACATTGCGCAGTGTGACGGCGTGGCGCTGGATCTCCCGCTTGAGCCTACCGGGCCAGCGTTTGAGCCTATAGAATCCGCTGAGCTGACCGCAAAAAAATACCTTGCCAGCTCCAATTCTCCAGCGCTTTACCATGATGGTGATCGCGCATTTTATAGCCCGTTTCAAGACTCTGTGACGTTGCCTGAGCCCGCCGCGTTTACGTCTCCCGCCGCGTATTACTCCACACTATTTCATGAGCTGGGCCATTCGACGCTGATCTCTACACGCTGCAATCGAGAGGATGCGCTGGGCAGTTTTGGCAATCACAATTACTCACGCGAGGAGCTGGTGGCCGAGTTCACTGCCGCGTATCTCTGCGCTGAGTCTGGAATCTCAAACGATTCCGTCGAATTGAATCACGTTGCTTACATTCAATCTTGGCTGAGCAAGCTCCGCAACGATAAAAAGCTCGCCGTCTCCGCTGCTCAAAAAGCGCAAAAAGCGGCCGATTTTATCCTGCTGCGCTCTGCTGCTCAGCTTGCCGACGCCGAACAAATTGCTGCCTAACTCTCACCGCCTGGCCGGGGCGTTATCCGGTCACGGGCAAGGCCCGGACCCTTGAAAGGTGTACTGCATGACTAAAATTACCGATTCCCGCTTGTCTCAAGTGCTGGGCGTTGAGGTCATCACCGCGCAGCGTGATCCGTTCTTTAACCTGCTGCTCACCGCGCCGCGGCTTCGCTGGCCATTGCGCTGGGCTGATCTCCTCGCCATTCTCTACTATCTGCGCGGCTAACTCTCACCGCGCGGCTGGCGCGTAATCCAGCCCAGAGGTTCTAAAATGTCTGATCTAACTGAAGATTTTTGGGGTGATCCCATCTCTACCTACACGCGCGCCGAAGCCATTGCCGATGGCGTTCTGGTCGATCTGGGCATGTTTGAGGCGGGCGGCGTCACAATGGCCCGCCGTCTTGGCATTGTCTATCCTGTCGCCATCACTGGCACGGCCTTTACGTGCGCCTGCGCTGGGCTGGCTGCTGGCTCTCCTGATTTATTCCAAAGGGTGGCCAGCCTGCTGGCTCTCTTAAAAACTGCAATCCGCGAATCTCCTGACGGTGATCGCGTCGATTTCAAGGTTCCCGGCGTCGACGAGCGCGGCGATATAAACATGATCGATCTCTATGCTATCTGTGGCCCAGGTGATACCTTGGCTCCCGTCATCACCATCATGCTGCCTCACGAGGACTGATTCACTCACCGCCTGGCCGGGGCGTTAGCCGGCCATGAGGTAACAAAATGAATTTGACAGATTTTCCCGCTCTCTCCTCTGGTGCCATGGCATTGCCAGTCGGATATTCATTTTTGGCTGAAAATTATGAGTATTCCTGCGCGTCGATCGAGACAGCACTGAACAAGATCTCTGCGGCGCGATACAAAGTTACCAATGAAAGTCCAACAATCCAGCGCGTTACGAGGGTCAAATGATGGCCCATAAATCCGCCAATCCACCGCCAAAGGAATACACTCTCACTCTCCCTGACGGGGTTCGCCTGCCCGGTTTCGTTTGGAGCGCGCTGGGCGTCTATGTGCGCTTCTTTCCTGATTCCGGCGTGCACTCGGGGCCAGCCAATACGCTGCAATTCACACCCAAAGCTCTTGAGGCCGCCGGCATTGCTCTCGAAGAGTCACCCGCTGGCCAGCCTCAATTCGCTGCCGTGCGTCTCTCGGTAATGCAGGGCGCGCGCCACATCTGCACAGCCATCTCGGGCACCTTCGCCAAGCGGATCGCCCGCGCTCTTAATCTCCATTCACCCGACGAAAGAGGAGTCTAGCTTATGTCGACACAATCGATCATCACTGACGCCGCCGGGCTGCTTGACGGCCTGACGAATTTGAACGCTGCTTATAACATCCTTTATCGGCTCGGCTATGTGCCGGTGAACGTGCCCGCCCTGACCTTCGACGGCGCCCGCTTCTGGCTTGAGCTGTGCGCCCAGGTTGAGGCCGGCGATCTGTCGACGGACCTCCACCAGCTCATCGCCGCCAAGGTGCCTCAGCATGACCGCCAGCGCGCGGCAGCGATGCTTGCCAATCCCCTACGAATGGCCCGCAAACCTCCCGCGAAAGCCGTTTCCTAAAAAGCGCGCATAGTCCGACCTTCCCCGTTCCACACATTAGTTGTGCGGGGTTTCGGACTCGGGAAAGCGGAGGGGGGTGAAGGGGGGAACAAAGGGTTTCCCCCTTCCAGCGCCTATGTTCAAAAACATCCCTCGCGCAAGCCGCTACCGATATTTCAAGGCTTAAAAGATCAACCGTCAGATTCTATGGGCTTTTTCGACAACTTCTCGTGTCTTCGGACCGGGGCGCAGGTCGGCGGCGTTGCCCGGAAACCAGCCTCTCAGCCGGTTGAGCCCTTATCGTTCGATTTACCCATCCCCGTTGGGCGCGATCGCTGCGGCGTCATGGCCACACAGCCGCGCGCTTACTTGTGCTGGGCGCAAGTCTCCTAAGTCTGTTTGTTGGGATCTCACAACCTGGCCCGAGGGCCGCTACAGTCTACTGCGCGTATCCCTCCGGTAAGCCGCAAGACGTGCGCCGGCGCGGCCAAGAGAACGCAGGCATAGTACGTGCAAAATTGTCAGGTGTTGTCGGGTTTTGTACATGTTTTACCTCAACTCTTCTCTTGGCTCTTTCAGGCTTGCATTTTCTGCCCGCGTAGGTCAAGATCAATTTGTGAGGGTGATATACCTTCCATGGTTCACCTGTTTCTCTTTTCTTGGCAGAAAATTAAACGAGTGCACCCTCGCAACCTCCTAAACAAAAAGCCCCGCAGCCAATAGGCCACGGGGCTTTTTCTTGCTCCAAACTCTCATCCTATTCGCACGCGCAGCGCCGCCGGCAACGCTTTCACCTGGTCGACCATATCCCGGTGGCCGCGCTCAGCCTCAGCGCGTGATCCATTGCGCTCTCTTTCCAAGGTTTCGTGAGTTACACGTTAGGACAATCTGATCCAAAGCGGCGTGGTTTTCTGTGCGAATCCGTTTTAGCTCATCCTGAACATCTGGAAAAATCACTTCTTCACTCATGTTTCTCGCTTTCTTGTTGCTCAAATAAATCCATCTGTCGATCATCAGGCGCGTCGGGCTCTGGCTTGCGTCGGCTCGGTGGAATCATATCGTGACAAGGGATGCAATAAGCCCGCTTCCCGGCCAACACGCGCCACGGTGTCATCTTCCGGCAAGCGTTACACCAAATAGAAACCTCATGCGTCAGTTTCGTGTAGTGCTGGGGCATCTAGATCCAACTCTCGACAATTTGAGGCTCATCAAGTGGATCCCGTTCGATTCGTACCAAACCAAAAGGGATCCCATTGCGCGCATCCTCAAGGGTCGCGGCTGTGAAATGGTCCAAGGTTAGTTTAGCTCCATGCCTGGAGATCAGATAACGCCGAACAACAAAACAATTTGGAAAATCCAAAGGTTTCTCATAAATGACGTACATAGGAAAATCGTTGCCAGGAATCTCCATCTGGAGCGCGGCGATCTGCAAACACCCGTTAATAATTACGTTTTCGAGTTTTTGTACCTTAATCATTTTCGCGTCCATCTATCGCTTCCCTCTCCAGTCCGGTCCCACCATCTCGCAGCTAACGCACATCTGCTGCAGGCGGCTCCACATTCTTGTGCCAATCCGGTCGCCCAGCGTCTCCACTCTGGCCGCGCGCGCATACTCGCCGGCGGTGGCCACGGTCGCGCCGGGTCCGAGGTTGGGCAGGTTGGTGGTCACGATCACCGGCACAAGGCGGTTATAGAGCCCGCCAATCAGCAGCTCCAGCGTCTCAAAGGTCCAGTCGGTCGGCCTGGCCGCGCCCAGCTCGTCAATCACAACCAGATCGGCTTTCAAAATCGGCCGCAAAATCTGCTCGTGGCTCTCGGCTGCATCGTCGGCATAGCTTGAGCGCAGCCGGTCAAGCAGAGCGCGCACGTCCACAAAGCGCGCCTCGACGCCCAGCCGCTCAACCATATCCCGCGCCGCGGCCACGGCCAGGTGAGTCTTGCCCGTGCCCACGCTGCCGGTAAACAAGAGGCCCTTGCTCTCGCCGCCTGGTACAAAGTCCTTCAAAAATCGCCGCGTAAGCGTGTAAGCGTTCGCTGTCGTCTTGTTCCGTTCAAAGTTTTCCATGGTTGCCGCCCTGAATCCTGCCGGTATGCCAGCTCTGGCCAGCCTCGCCGCCCGTCGTTTCGGTTCCTGACAGCTACACTCCCGGCTTCCCGTTTCGGTCTTGATGAGGCCAATCCCACCGCACTCCTCGCACTCTGGCTGTGGGCTCACTTTTTAGATTCCCTCACGCCGCCCGCTGGGGGCAGTCCTAGCGCCATCCGGGTATCGCGGGCACCCTCTGAGCCGTCCGAGGCCTCCACAATCGCGCTCTGGGCAAATACAGGCCCGCCAGAGCATACCGTGACGGCTTGCCAGCGGCTCTCAAAGCGCTGCGCCCTGGCTTCTTCAAAGTCAGATAGCACGGTTCCCGGTGTCGGGCCTGGACCGGAGTAGTAGCGTCCATCGGCGAGCCGGATGACAAACTGGACCTTGCGGATTGCCGCCATGGTCTTTAGATCCGCCGTGTAGCGCAGCGGGCTTTCTTTCACGGTTTCAACCGGCGGCGCCGGCGGCCGCAGCAGGTTCCTGATCGTCTCCCAAAGCGCGCGCAGTCGGTTCATGTGGTGATCTCCTTTAAAGCTTCTTCTCTTGCCCGGTTCAATTCAGCCATCGCCTCATGGCTCCCGCCGTTCACGTCGGGATGAGCTTTTTTTGCCAGTATCCGAAAGGCTGATTCAATGGTGTCTCTGTCTCTGGGGTAAACCTGCATATCCTCTGGAAGCTGCAAAATCTGGCGCCAGCTTCTTCCAGTCGTCGCCGGCAGTGCGGCAAAGCCCCTGAAAACTCGCTCCTCGATCTGCCGCCCGCCGTGCCGCTCGATCGCCCGCATGGCCTCAAGCGCTGCCGCCACCGCCGCTAGGTTGTCGGCTACGTCGGTGTAAATATCGATCGCCATGGAGTTCATCGGGCTGGATGCGTCTTTGCGCCAGTAGACGGCCACGCCACGATCGGCGGGCTGGGCCAGGTTGCTCTTGGGCAGCCCGTCAAGCCGCGTCGGAAAGTTGGTTGAGATGATAATCTCTTCTCGATCTACGCCCATGCGCCCCAGCTCACCTAGCACTCGCTCAATCGCCTCAAAGACAGAGAGCCCGCGCGCAAAGCTTCCGGTGGTCTTCTTCGTGAAGCGGCCGTTTTTCTGCTGACTCGGCGGTGTGCGTTGCCAGCCATCGGGCCAGCTCAGCGGGTAGCTTCGCATCTTCATCGGTAGGCCTCCGGAATCTCGTATGGTGTCCAGTTGAGGTTTCCTTTGTTGACGAGGTTGGCCAACTTTAAAAACTGAAAAGCGAGCTGATTTTGCTTTTTCCCGATGGCCACGCCGGTAGCCATGCCCATCATCAAGATCAAATTTTCAAATTCCCCGCGCGTGAGCTTCAAATAAATCTCAACGGCTTCGGGTTCAAAAGCCGATACCATCACCGATCTTTCCATGTTTCCCTTTCCTCCTGAGCGCGAGCCGCCGAGCGGTTTCTGAGCCCTCTCCTGCCGTTAGATTTCGAGCGGCTCGCAGCCCAGCTCAATCCGGATATTTGCTTTCGACTTCGAGAGCAAAGCGCCGCATCTTCAAGGCCCGCTCAAAGGCCTCGCGCAGCTTCTCGTCTGGCGTCACTTCGTTTCCGATGTTGATCTCGATCCAGTGGATGATGGTTGCCGGCGCGCTGAGATCCTGCGCCACAAGGGTAAATGTCTCTTGGCCGCGTTCCTTGGCCCGCTCATAAACGGCGCTATCCGGTTCGCCAGGTCTGTCCATTTTTCACCCCTTTTTGAATTCCCGTTCGATTGAGCTGGCCACATCGCGCAGCAGCCAGGGCACAGCCGCCAGGTGGCCGGGTTCCGATTGGACGCTGAAGCCCGAGCCGCTGGCGCCCTCGATCACAATCAGCAACACGGCGCGGCCTTTGGTTGCCTTCCGCGCCGCCGTGCATGCCTCGTCGTACTTTCCCGGTCCAATCCCCATCAGTCGCCCGCCCTCCACGGCACAATCACCATCTCGCGCGGCTCTGCGCTCACGCAGGGTTGTCTGTTTTGCATCGCAGCTTTCAAATCGTTGCAATACCTAAAAAAGCTGTCGAGTACTCCCGGCTCCAGATACACCGTGTTGGTGCGCTCTTCGCCGTTCGACGCAAACAAAATCACCTGCCATCCGTCGAACTCAACATAAAGCCCATCGCCCAGATATACAGGTTTGGTCAGATCGCTCACGCTTGCCTCGGTTCTTGCCGCATAAACATAAACGGCGCTTCCATTATCTTTTTTTGCACTTCTCGCAGATCGCCTTCATTCAGACATTCCCACATCTGACTGGCGGCCACGCGCGCCAACTCCAAGCCCACGCCCTAATAGAAGAAATCACATAATGGCGACTGCCCGTGACCTCGGCTTTGTACCAATTCTTCGTGTCCTGCGATTCAAAAACCTTTTCGTCTTTGTAGTAGCGAAACCTGTAAACCAGTTCGTATTTTTCCTCTGGAACGATCTCTCGGACGCCTGCAAGCCAGTCGGATTTTGGCAAGCCCACTTGCCACATGCCAACCAGTTTTTCATCAATCACGATCATGCTTCCGCCGCCCTTCGGTGCAGATCTGTGTTGATCTCAGAAAAATCGTGCATCTTGCGCTCTGTCTCGCCATTCGCCATCTTGTCGGCGTGAAAGCGCAGTGCCGCCGTTATGTCGGCGCGCAGCAGATCTGCCAAAGGGGCTTTAAACAGGTCTGGTAGCCACGCTATGCGGGTTCCTTGGTCCGGACTAAAAACGATAAAACCGATCGTCAAACTTCCATCTGCGTGAGTCACCGATTCGACCGAAACCCCCATCGCCATAACTTCTTGACCGTCTTTGTTCTTCACGCCTTCGCCGCCTTTCCGTTGATCCACTCGATGATGGCCCGGCCCATCTCCTCGGCTGCATTCGTTACTTCGTCCGGTTGATAGCGCAGCGTGTAGGCGTGGTTTGGGTCGCCGTCGTCAAAGTCGGCTCCTATCTCGCCCGGCCTTAACTGCGCGTCGTAAGGGTAAAACGTGACTGTCTTCACTGTTCCCACCCCAGACTCTTCGATATTTCCGCGTTGAAGCCGCCCAGCTCCTTCAGCCGGGCTGCGAAGTAATCGCCGGTTTCGCTCTGCAAGAGAGGGTTGCCGGTCTTGGCAAACCTCCACATGCGGCAAAGTTCATAGCGGCTCATCGCGTCGATCGCCGCTTTCTGCTCTGTCGTCATCGGCATCAGTCGGCCTCGTTCTGAGCAATGGCCAGGCCGTCTTCCATCACAATGCCAATCTTGCCGCTTGAGTCCACGCGCGAGATCCAGATCTGATAGTCAAACTCCTCGGCCATCTCGGCCAGCAGCTTGAGCCCGTCTTCGTCCAGCGCCTCGCCGTGCGGTATGCGCATCACGCGCAAGGTCGGGTTCAGCGCCATGCCCAGCCTGGTCGAGATCCTGATCGCCTCACCCTCGCCCAGGTTGGCCAGCGGCAAGCCGTTAAACGTCACCTTGGCCTCGTCAAAGCTCAAGCCCTCAACCGGAATCTTGGCCTCCCTGAGCGCCTTGCGCTTCTTCTCTTCCCTGCCCGCCATCTTGTCGCTCAAGGCCTGCGCCTCTTTCTCCTTGGCGGTCAGCTCGGCTTTCACCTTGTCATAGCGCTGGCGGTCTTCGATCGCGCGGTTGGTGCGCTGCGCGCTTTGCAACTCGGCCGTCAGTGCGCCCACGTCCACCGGCTCACCGCTCGGCGCGGCTTCGTGCGCCCGCTCGGCCTCGGTCAAGGCCTTGCCCAGCGTCTTGTTCTTGTCGCTCATAATCTTCAGGTTGTCTTTCGCCTGTTTGAGCTGGGTTTCAAGCACCGCAATGGTTTGCGTGATCCGCTCGGCCTCGCGTTCGCCGCCCTCAAAGGCCTGCCGCGCCTGTGTCACAGCCTGCCCAAGATCCTGCTTGGCTTTGAAAGTCTCCTGCATCCGGCGGTTGGCTTCGGCGGCCTCGTCCAGCTTGGCCAAGATCGCGCTCTCGTCCAGCTTCTCTTTGGGCAGTCCCTCAAGCGCGGTCATGTTGTTCAACTGCGCTTCAAGCTGCTTCACCTGGCGATTGACGAGCGTGCGCTCGGCATAGTCGATCTCGTTGGCGTTGTTCAAGTCGTCAATGTCCACATCAAGCACAACAGCCTTGCGTAGCGTCTCCACCTGCTCAGCCGGTGTCATGCGGGTAAAGGCCAGCGGGTCAAAGGCCAGCTCGCCCACAATGCCGTCAAGCATCGCCTGGGGCGTGTCCCATGCCGTCTTTCCCTTGGCCATCTCAAGGGTCAGTGTCGGCAGCGCGCTATCCTGTCCCAGCGTCCGAGTCACGGTAAAGGCTCCAAACACTCCCTTGACGCGCAGTTTCTCGGCTCCGTTGCGCAGAGCCTTCACCGGCAGGGCGGCTTTTCCCTTGAGCAAAAACCAAAGCGCATCGAGCGCGCTGGTCTTGCCCTGGCCGTTCTTGCCGGTAAACTCTACGATGTGCCCCAGCTTGTCGAGCCTTAGCACTCTGATCTTCTTGAAGTTCTCTGCCTCAAAGGCAAGCAGTTTATCGACGCCCGCGGCCTTTGCCGCCGCCCGCTTCTCCCCATCGCTCAGGTTCCGCTTTTCGTTATCCGCCTTCATTCGCTCCCACTCTTTCCGCCCACTGCTATACATTTGTATAGTGTGTGCAATTCATGTGCGATTAAGATGTATCATATGTGCAATTCATTTGCAATAGCTTTGCAAATTAAATTCCCATCTGCTCCATCTTCTCGACTGCGGCCGTTGAAAAAAATGCGTTGCGGCTCACGCCCAGCCGGCCAGCGGCCACGCCCACGCGCTCATAGATCGCCGCGTCAAAGGCCAGCGTCACATTGCGCCTTGGCTGCTTGGCTTTGGTTGTGGGCGCGCTTGCGCGCTCTCTTGCCGGCGCGGCGATAAATGCGTCTTCGTCCATTCCTTTTTTCCGTCTGCTTGGGTTCGCTGCTATCGGCATCGTTTACCTTCCTCCTGCGGCTATGCTGAGCCCTTGTGCTTTTTTGTAGACTTGTCCATCAAACAGCGCGCTTGTGAGCCGATCCAGATCCTCGCGCGCCTTGGCCGTGGCCTCCCGTTGGTCTGGGTCGTTCAACTCAAAGACACTCAGCCCGAGCGCCGCCGCATTCGGGTAGACCTTACGCCTGGTCAACTCGGCCGTGGCCAGCTCCAAGCCTGGCACGTTCCGGATGTACTCTGCGGCCTCGCCGTTGTCTTTGCCCTGCGGGTCGGCCTGGTTGAGCACAGCCACGGCGCGCAGTTGCTCGTTGATCTGGCGGGCATCGCCAATCAGGTCGGCCATCTGGTCGATGGCCCACAAGTCAAAGCTGCGCGGCTGCACGGGTATCAACACAAGGTCCGCCACAACCAGCGCGGCGCGCAGCCCGCCCGTGTCCCGACCTCCCACGTCGATAACTATATGGTCGTATTTAGACCTAAGCAGTCTGCATTGAGTTTTGATCGCTCCCTCGCGCAGCTCGATCGCCGTGTATCCCAGGCCCTTCTCTTGCCAATGTTGTATCGAACTAAATCGATCATTGCGCAGTTCAGTAAAGGCCGCCGCCGTGCGCTGCTCGTCGCCGTCGATCAGCAAAACCTCGTTCCCTTGGCGCGCGAGCCAGATGGTCAGATTCACGGCCAGCGTGGTCTTGCCCACACCGCCCTTGATGTTCCCTACAGCTAATATCACTTCCCCTCCCCTTGTGTTATACGTGCAATCCATGTGTATCATAGGTGCAAACCGTTTGCAATAGCTTTATTTTGGGCGCAAAAAATCCGGAGAGGATTGGCAAAACTCCTCCCCGGTATCAGGTTTGGAATACTGGCTAGAGTTTAGCCCTGGCCAGCTCTCTATGCTTCTCGATGAGTTCGTTCCACGCCGCCTTAAAGTCGCCCTCGGGGCTGCGGCCGAGCCGATGGTGGATCACGGCATGGGCGTAAACGTCTGGTATCGGCGCGCGCGCGGCCATCAGTTGGGGGTTTGCGGTGTGGATGTTTGAAATCAGGATCTCGATCGCCGCTACCGCGATCGGCACCAGCATCGCAAACGGCGCGGTCACAGGGATTGCAGCCAAGATCACTTCAACGCCGGCGGCGAGTGAGGCAATGATCGCGGTCGGGTTTCCGGTCTGCCAGTTGGCGGTAGCCGCTGCCAGCGCCTGGGCGGCCGTGGTGAGCTTCTGGGCTATCCCGGCGGGGATGGCGGGGTCGGCGGCGATCGAGAGGCAGGCCTGGGCCACGGCGGCACCATCGGCGGCAATCTGAGCGTCAGAGATGGTGCAGGCAGTCATGGTGAGCGTGGCGGGGGCGAGCGAGGCCATGGTCAAGACGTTGACCCAAAGGCTGCTTGCGGTTAAAACTGCGATGATCCGTTTCATAGTCTCCTGCTTTCTAGTGCGTTTTCATCCAAATTGCCAGCAACGCGCTGGCCGCGCCGATCGCGGCAATCAGATAAGTCCATCCGGCATTGAGGCCAACACCTTTGCCTGTGATCAGATTCATTCGGTCGGTCAGGTCCTGCAGCCGCTTTTGATAGCCTTCAAGCTTGCTGTCAATCTCCACGCGGGTTACAAAGTGCGCCTGCTGGTCACCGAGCGTGTTCCTAAATTCGTTCACACTTTCAAACCGTTTTTCATTGGCCGTCTCGGCTTTGGCCACGGCGATCTGTATCGCTTCGACAGTCTGGTGCAGCAGCCGCTCTACGCCGAGAATTGCAATATTGACCTCATTGCGCTGCGAGTTATGCAGTGCTTCTAAATGGGCCTCGGCGCGTTCGTGCCGGTTGTCGTGCTCTTCGGCAAGACGCAAGACAAACTCTTTAAGAGTTTCGACGTTCCAGCGGTTTCTCTGGTCGCGCCACCACATGGTTGATCTCCCCCTACTGCATTTTGTATTGGACGCTGATGTTCATCACGTTTGGAGCTGTGGTGCACGTGCCTCCACTCGATGCCAAGGTGATTGTTGTTCCGGCGGCATAGTTTTGAGATAGTCCCGTGCACTTGTTTGACTTCGCCGCCGTCAGGGCGCAGCTCACAGTGTTGGTTCCATCCGACAAAACGATCGATGGAAAGGCCGTGCAGGCTGGTGTCGAGTTGGCCTGCGAGTTGAGCGACCAATCAATTCCAATCACCGTGATTGCCGATGCGGGCGTAATCGAGTTAAAAGTGTTTGCACCTGCAAAGTTGGCTGAGTTGCTCATCGTGCTCCAGCTCATCACCGGTAATCCGACGCCGTTTGAGTCGGGAAATTCCCAAGTCCGATTCGCCGTGCAGGCAGTGCATTTCAGCGTCATCGAGCGATTGGCCGCATTGCCGAAAGCAATGTTTTGGAAAGGCAGCGATGGCAGTCCTAACACTGACCAGGCGGCGACGGTCGGGAATATCTGGCCGCCCGATGAGGTTCCGGTCATGTTCAAAAACGGGTAATAAGTCGCGCCTGAGAGCGCCGAAAAAAGGTATCCAGACCCGCCGGCCTTGACCGTCATATTCACGACAGTTTGCGCCGATCCATCAAAGTAATCGCTGATCAAATGAAAAGGATGTGGAACTGTTAAGTTCCCTTGGGTCTGAACGCCTGGTGCGCCGCCAATCACAATCACCTGGCCGGCGGCTGTGGCCAAAGCCTGTATTCCATTCAGCGAGATAATGCCCGAGTTATCCAACGAGCAGAGCGGCGCTGCAGATCCCCATTGCACCGTGTTGGTGAAGGTGGCTGAGTCGATCGGGTTTGAGGCAATCGTGCAAGGGGTGGGAGCCGATACGGCCGTAGAGACATAAATGGCCGCGGGCAGTGTCGCCTGCGGGTTGCTGCTTGAGTTGACGATCGTGTTTCCACCTACATAAAACGCAGCTATATTCCCATCTACAAATACCGGCCAGCTCGTGTACGGTCCTCCCGTCGTTTCGCCTCCCCACCAGCCATCAAAGGTGTTCGAGGCCAGCGAGAATTTATTGAGGTTTCCGATCATCGCGGTCACACCCTGATAGGTATTCCCTGTCACCGTGTATCCGCTTGCAAAAGCCGCCGTGTAATAGGTGATTCCAAAAGTTGTATGGCAGCTCGCGCCCGGTCCGGCATAGCTTCCCCGCCATCCATAGGCGACCGCCTTCGAGTCGCAGAAAAACTGGTTTCCGATCACCCGCATGTTGGTGGGCGAGATGATGGTCCCGCTGCTGCAGCTCGTTCCAGTTCCTCCAATGCAGGTTTGCCCGATCGACAGAGCATCCGTAAAAGTGTTGCGAACTGTGTTTCCAATAAACTCCCCGTCCCACATATTGGCTCCGTCGATTCCTCCCGAGGTCCACCAAGGCTGGTGCCCAAAATCGGCAGGGCCGCGCACAGTGTTGCCGATGACGTGAGAGCGCACGTTGCCACACTTAAAGGTGTCGCCTTGCTCGTCGATCTTGTTGCCGATACACCACGTGTCTTGCGAGATCGCCATATCGCTCAGCGATGTGGGGTGAGCAATATCGCCTCCCAGATCAATGCTCACCGAGTTTCCAGCATCTGTTCCCGCCACGTTGATGCCTGTCTGGTGAAAGTAGTTATTGATCAGCCATACTCGGCATGAGCCTCTAAAGTCGATTCCTCTGTGTCCTGCTCGCGTCACTTCTAGATCTTCAATTCTTACGTCAGAGAGGTTGCAGCCCGGATAGGTGTTAAAGCTGCTGGTGTTTGAGGCGATCGCGGTGTAGTAGGGTCCGGCGTCCTGATTGTCTTCGTTCCAGTCGAGCTTGAATCCTTTGAGCGTGATCCGTTTCCTGGCTCCCAAATAAAAAGCGATGGCCTGATCGGCGTGTGTGGGCTGAGTGATTACGCAGCTTTTGCTGGCTCCTTCAAAAGAGAAATCGTCGGTCGCGATGTTGACGCATTTGTTTTGTCCGGTCGAGCAATTAATCTGCACTTTGCAGCCGGTAATTTTCAGAGGGTTCGATACCGTCAAGGTCGATGTGAGTGTGATCGGTGACGAAACAGCGCTCATATCCAAAGTGCTGCCAGCCGGAGCAGCAGCAACCGCACTGACAAAGTTGGCTGCGCTTGTGACTTGAAAAGTAGATCCGATCGAGAGAGATGGCGTTCCAAGCGTGTTAGTAGTGACGTTGTAAGTCAGCCCCGGAACGGCAGAGAATGCTCCGCCGAGGTTAAATTGAATCTGCCCGTTTGCGCCCGCCGGGTTCGCCGCTGTTCCAATCGCCACGCATCTGTTCGTGAGCCAGTTGTAAACCATGATGCCAGATCCCGAGCATCCCGCCGGCCATTTGATTCCAGTGTGGGGGTTCACCTGGCCGAGCGCCGCCGCCGAGCAAGCCGCCAGCAGCGCAGCCCATTTCAGACCGTTACGAAACCACGCATAGAGCATCGATCCTGTCATCTGGAACCCCCGATTCAGTTGTAAAATTCAGCGTTGCCACGTTGCCCACTGCGGTATAGCTCAGAGTTGGCGCCGCAGCTCCGGCCGGCAGGGCCGAGCCGTTATAAAACAGCATCACGATCGCGCCTGGAGCCGTGTAGACTGAGCCCGGCACGGCACCTGCGCATGGCCGATACTTCATCTGCGGGATTGGCGGCAGAGATCCGCCCGGCAAGATCTGTATAGCGGTCGACAGATCCACCGTCGCCGTTCCGTTAAATTGGTAGTTTCCGCTCTGGATCGCATTGCCTTCTTCGTCCAGCACGGTGATGCAATAAAACGTTCCCGCCGGCGTGATCTGATCGTTTCCCCAAAGCGCGATCGAGATCGCCGTGTCGCCAACCTGGGGCCCCACGGTCTCAGGGATGCCCGCATTGGCAACCATGCCCGCGCCGGCCACGGCTGGCAGAGCTGGGCCAAAGCCGCAAAGGGTAATCTGCAAGCTTCCAGCCAGGCTCACACCGGCAAGGATGCTCTTCAGATCTGCTGTGAGCGTGATTTGCGGTGTCGTCGCCATCGGGCTAATCCCTCGTTTCCTTTGCTTTTCATGTGCAACTCATGTGCGAATCACTTGAAAAACCATACCGGTCCCACATGCGCCACGCGCGGATGCTCGTCAGGCTGAGCGATGATCTCGTTCTCAAACCAGCGCGCCACGGCAAAATCCTGATCGACATAAAACAGCGCGCCTCCGGTCAGGTCTTCCTCGGTTCCAGTCCAGATCCCATCCATGCGGCTCAAAAAGCTGCGGATATTTCCCGTCCGATAGTCCACAATCGCCGGCGGGTAAAAGCTGGCTCGCTTGGCTGGTGCGGTCATGGCCACATCCAGCCAGTCTCCCCAGCCGGCCATTACGCGGTTGCGCAGCACCATGGCCACGGCCAGCATGTTGTTCACGCCACCATGGCGCGCGGCCTCTTCGATCGCAAAGCGGGCCACCTGGCCGCGAGTGTAGGTTTCAAGGTTCATAGTGCCTTTCCGATTTTGAGCTGCCTGTATGCCTTGAGCTGCTGCCGGTAAAAACTCCCAGCCTCGCCGAGCGGCGGCCCAAAAGCACGATCCACTTCCTCTTCGGTCAAGATCTCGGCCACGATCAAGACAAGCATCGCCGTGCGCCAGCCGCGATACTTTTCCTTGGTCGCCACGCCGCGCTCGTTGATCCGCATCAGGCTCCATTCGGGTCCGGGGTCTTGCAGGCTGGTGAGTGTGCGTTGCACCTTGCGCCCAGCCCGGCAGGCATACCAGTTATAGGTCAGTAGCTCCCGCTGTCTTTCTGTCGTCACTGTCGAGAGCTGGTAAAGATAGCCTTCCTCATCCATCTCCACCGGGTTGACCCAGGCATTCACGCCAACCAGGCCCATGCGGCTCCAATCGTTGAGCCAGATCCTCGCATTCGGATGTTCCTCGTCGCGCGCATCCACGCCCGCATCGCGCAGCTTCCTCATCACCGCGCTGGGGTAGAGCACATTGACAAGCCGCGCATCTTCGTTTTCTTTTCCTTCCCAGCGCTCTTGTCCGGGAAGCTGCTGGTCGCGTGCCTTCTCGCAATTGCGCGCGTAAAGCTCGAGGTTTTCTTCGACCCATCCAGAGGGGTCATTCTCGGCCCGGCGCAAGAGGGCCACATTCGGGTCGTGCGCGGCTAGGGAGTCAAACTCCGCATCAAAATCCTTGTTGACCATTGCCCGCCGTTTGGCGAGTACTCGCGGGTCAACGCAGTTGAGAGCTGCCCACTCCTCGGCATCAAAGTCTCGTCTGCGAGCTTCGTTTGGGTCTTTCAGGTCTGCGGCCGCGCGCGCCAGGCCTCGGTCATAACGCACGTTCGGTGCGCTTTGATGTTCGATCGGAATGATGATGTTCGGGCTCATTCTCCCCTTTGCAGCTTGTTAAGGTGCCTGCTGGTCAAGTAATACAACGTGTCGATGGTTCCGGGGCCTATGTTGAAACCATGCGAGCAAACTCCAAGCTCTGGGTCGATATAGCGAATCAAGAGAATCGCGTCGGTCACTCGCCCCCATGTTCCGTGCTCGATCTCGCGCACCTTCTGTCTGATTTTTCCTGTCACGTCATAACTCGTTCCCTGGTCGATCGCGCGGATTCCCGCGCCGCGTCTCTTCTTCAGCTTCTCGGCCTCGGTGTCCAAGAGCTTTGCCGTGGGTATGGTCTTATTCATTCGGCGCGGCCTCCTGTGCCGGTTGAGCCTGGTCGGGCTTCTTCTGTTCTTCAAATGGTTCCACGATCGCGCGAGCAATCAGCGGCGAATAGATCTGGGGGCTGATTCCATTCCTTACCGCATAGTTCACCATGTTGCCGATCCGCGGGCTGGTTGCTGCTGAGCGCAAGATCGCGCGCATTCCTTCGCCCGCCGCCGCGCCCGCCGCCATGCCCTCAAACCACGGCGCGCCCATGTGGTAGGCAGCCATGCCGCCCAGCATTCCGGGCACGCCTCCAACCCGCGCGTGCTTGCCCAGCTCCATAAAAACGTTTTTGACCACTGACGCCGTGGTTCGGGCCGTTCCCACATTTGAGAGCAGCTCGGTGATCTGTTTCAGGTTCGTCACGCCTTCTTTGCCGATGAGCTGTTCGATCTGCGCCTGGTTGGTGCCTTTCGAGAGATAGTTTTGCAGGGCTTTGGTGCGGCCTGTCATCACCCGCTGAAATCCCTGATCGCTTTCTTCTGGCGTGATTCCGTTCATCATGCGTTCAAAGGTCGTGTGCAGCTCACTCAACCGCGAGCTTGAGCGCCATGCCAGTTTTGCGGCTCGGTAATCTCCGTCGCTGATTTCCGATCCATACCGCGTAATGAGGTTTTGAATTGCCTCGTTGGCTTCGCTCAATCTCACCTGCGCCTGGTCAACAGCCTCCATGCTGGTGGCTGAGCGAATCACGTTTTGAGCCTGCTTGACCTGGCCATTCCATTTCGTAAACTCGCCACCGCTCTTTTGATCAAGTGTTTCGTAGACAGGTTTTACAGCGGCCTGCACCTGCGCGGCCGCATCGCCAAAGGTTCTCACCTGGCCAACAGCCGCCGACACATCTGCTGGGCTGAAGCGCTGCGCGTAGGGGCTGGCATGATACAGGCCAAGCTGCTCCTGCAACGCCTTGCGCTGGGCCTCAAGCTGCCCCTGCTGGCGCGCGGGCAGCTCGTCATAGGCTGGGCTCGCCTTCACGTCCTCAAGCTGCTGCAGCCATCCCTCGGCCTGGCGCGGGTCGGTTGTCGTCAGTGCCCCAGCTCCGCGGGCTTCGTCTGCCGATACTTCGCCGGTCTTGCTGGTCCAGGCCTGGATGCGCTTCTGCAATCTTCCCGGCGCGGTATCTGCCGCCGAACCTATCTCGGCTTTGTTTTGCGGGCCGGGCTGGCCTCCTTCGGGCACTCGTGAGCCAGTCGGCTCAAACTTTGCCGCCATCCCTGGCTCCTGCACGCTCATTTCTGTGCGGCCTTCAAAGGGCTTGCCGGTCTCAAGCGTGAAAGTAAAGGGTTTTGATCCTTCCGGCGCGGGCAGGGAAGCTCGACCCGGTACCGGCGCGTAGACAGGGCGCGTTTCGTTGATCTGGTTGAGCACGTTTTCTGTTGCGTCCTGCGCCGTGTGTCCAATCACGCGCTGCGCTCCGGCCTGCTGCGCCTGCTGGATCTTCGGCGCTCCTTCGGCGCCGCTCGCGTTCGGCATTCCAGATTTTTCAACCTGGGACGCCAAAGCGGGAATCTCCTCGCCGGCAACGTTGAGCGTTTTCGGTCCCATGCTGGCCATGCTCTTCACCGCCTTGCTCGCCCCTGCAGCTCCGGCTGAGAGCGTTCCACCTACCGCGGCCGATTCCAAAGCCTGTGTTGTGTCTCCTGTGTGGCCGTAGGTTTGGCTGCCCATCATCAGCGCGTCTTTGCTGGCCTTCAATCCAACTGCCACAAGGCCCGCAATCTTCGGATGGCTGGCCAAAAACCCCGCTGCTTGTTGCGCTTGCTTTAGGTGTTCTCCCGTCTCAAGCGCGCCTGCGGCTGGCCCTGCCAGCTTGAGCAAGCCATCGGTGCCAAGCAGCTCCACCATCTGCTCGCCCGCCGCGCCCACGTTCTGCCAAAATCCGGTTGGCTCGCCGCCCGAGCGCAGCCAGGTGGCCGCGTCATGCAGATGCTTGTCGACATATTGCGCAACCGGGGTTTGCGTGGGCTGTTGTGGTTCTTTGGCGTGCGGTCCTGAGGTTGGCGAGAGTTGGATCGGCGCCGCCGGCGTGGCAATCATATCCAACACATTGCCCAATAGGTGAGCACCAGAGTTGATCGCCCCTGATCCCATTCCAGAGAAGATCTTCGTTTCAGGGAAGTTTTTTACCAGCCAGCTACCCTCGTCATGGCTGGTGTCGGTCAGCTTTTGCATCCCGGTTTGCGGGGCTGCTGGTGCTGGCGGCGCACCTGTGTTCATCTTTGCGCCCGGCGGTAGCGGTGGCAGAGCATTCCCGCCAGTCGCAGGCGCGCCTGGTATTGGCGTCATCTTCGCGCCCGGTGGCAGCGGTGGCAGTCCCGTTAGTGTTGCGCTGGAACCCATTGGCCTCCTCTAACGACAAGCGGTGTAACGCCATCAGCGGCCATCGCCTGGGGTTCTCCCGGCGTGATCTTTACCAGTGCGCCTGGTTGCGCGGCTGGCTGCTGTGTGCTTTGTGCTCCCGCTTCCATTCCGGCGCGCAGGTTCATCAGCTCGGCAGTTTTGCTTTCTGGGTAAAGTGGGTTGAGAGTTTTGAGCGCGTCGATAGCTTCAGGGTCAATGCCGGGCATCTTGGCCTGGTAGGCTGCGCTCGGTGCCGCGTTGCGCCAGCTCTGCACAAAAGAGTCAAACTTCTCGCCCATTGCATGAGCCTGCGTTTCAATGGCTTTTTGTCGGTTTCCCGGTAGCGTTGAGCCGAGCGTGTCTCTGTAGCTGGCCAATCCCGGGATGGTGTCGTTTCCGTAAAATCTTCCAAGCTCGGGTACCAGTGTGCCCAATTGGTTTTGATATGCCGTGTAATCGTTGGTGCCTGGGATATGGCTCTCTTTCGTGTTGAGTTGCGATAGGCGGCGCAGATGCTTGAGCACGGTTGCGCCGGCATTGAGAGCCTGGCCGGGGCTGCCATTTTTGAGGGATGTGAACTCTTTGTAAGTGTTCGCATAGGCGGAAACTTTCGAGCTATCAAAACCGGGATACCTCTTTGCAATTTCGTCAGCCATCGCCGGGTTGCGCCCGAGCAGATAGGCCATATTCTTTACATCCATCTGCCCGCGTCCAATCAGGTCCACTGCCGCATCCCCGCCGCCACTAGCGATCGCGTTCGCCTGAGCAGCCTTGGCCGAGTGCTCACCTGCCGACGCATAGCTTTCTGCGTTTTCGGCTGTCGTGCGGCTCTTCTTCAGTTTCAAATCTTCATCCTTCCGCTGCTCGTCGGCATCTTTGGCGTGCTGGTCGAGCGAATCTTTCGTCTGGCCCATCACGAGCTTCACATACTGATCGCCGGTCAGCGTTCCGGCCGGGATGGTGAAGGTCTTTTCAACCAGCTTGCCGTCTTCGATCGTCGCCGTATGCAGCGGCAGATCGTTCGGAATCTTGGCCGCTAGCCAGTCCGAAGTCACAAGCGCCGCGTGCACGCCGTCAATCTTTCCGTTGGCGTCGGTGTGCAGGGTTGTCACGAGTTTGCCTTGCGCCTGGTGATCGTGCATCTGTGGCATCTCTCTGAATGCCTTGACCACGCTGGCGAAGTCGGGAAAGACGCCCATATCGGTTGAACCGTTTCCGCCATCGGCAATGTTTTTGATAAAGTCGCTTTCGCGCGCCAGATCCTGCTCGCTGGCTGCGACCTGGGCGCGGCCCAGCGTATAGGCCAATTGTGTGATCTGGTGTGAGAGCAGAGCATTCTGCGCGTCTGAGGTCGCCGCTTTCTGCTGGGCTTCAAAGTTCTCGTTGGCCTGTTTGGTCTTCTCTTTGTTGGCATCCTCGGCTTTTTGCATTCCAGCATTCACGCCCGCGCCTGCGCCGCGCATCATCTGGCCTGGTCCGGGTGCAACCTGCGATGCCGCTCCAAAGCCTGAGAGGGCGCCAGAGATAATGCGCTTCCATTGCTGGCCTGGTCCGCTCTTGACGGCGGTGGCCACCATCTTGCCGGTGGCCGGGTCGCGCGCCAGGCTCACGTCGCTTGAGCCTCCCAGCGCGTTCAATACGCCGTGATAGACCTTCGATCCCCAGCTCTCTGGTCCAGCCGCCGGCGCGGGTGCTGTGGGCGCTGCTGGCGCGGTCTGTGGCGGCACAGGTGGGCTCTGTGCCGCCGCACCGGCCGGGGGAGTCCCCTGATTCATTCCCCCAGCTCCAGCAGGCGGGGAAGACGGCATGGGAGCCGTTTGTGTCGCCGCTGGTTCTTGATCCTGATAAGCGTTGGCGGTCGGCTCGGGTTGTGAAAGTCGGGGGTCTACCCCTGTCGTTTCCATGATTTTCCTCTATCCCCACTGCTTGATTCCGGCTGAGGCTGCCTGGCCGGCCACACCACCCAGCGCCCCGATCACACTGGTCCAAACCGAGTTTTGCTGTTGCGCGATCGTGTTGGCCTGGTCGCTAGCTGTTTTTCCGGCTGAGTTTGCTGAGCTGGCAAAGCTGTTGGGGTTCCATCCGGCCGCCAGAGATTCCTCGCCCGCGATCGCGTTCTGATAGTCTGCGCTCCCTTTGGCGTAATCGGCTGTTGTAATCCCCAGCTTTTCCGAGCTTGTCGTGGCGGCGGCGGTCGCGGCAAGCTGCTCCTGCTCTTGCTCGTCTCCTCCAGACGTGATGTTTATGTTGCTAGTCCCGCCGCCGCGCGCCGCCTGTCCCTCCTGGAGGGCCGCGCGCGCCTTGGCATAACCCTGCGCGGTTCCCTCGGTAGCCTGGGTGTTCAAGGTGTTCCGCTCTGTGTCGTCGAAGCCCCTCTGGTTCGGACCTTTGGCCAGGATCGGCTCAAACTGTTTCTTCAGCGTGTCCGACAGAGCGCTGAAGTTCGCATACGACGTGTCATAGGACTCAATCTGCTTAGCGTAGAAGTCGGCTTCTTCGCTCTGCAGTTT
>Ga0302322_100001105_pt1 | contig 21891 bp, 14 predicted proteins | sample Fen_T0_2_FD_203757 | JGI IMG/M metagenome (GOLD analysis project Ga0302322, IMG submission 203757) | Peat permafrost microbial communities from Stordalen Mire near Abisko, Sweden - Fen_T0_2 | ecosystem: Environmental > Terrestrial > Soil > Wetlands > Permafrost | place: Sweden: Abisko...
ACGGGTTCGCCAACACCGGCAACCTGATCGCCCTGGCCAAGCTCAGCCTGGGCCACACCAAGCCCGTCCTACCCACTTGATCAGCAGGAGAGCCTTGCATGATCGTCCCGGATTGCATGATCACCGAGGGGTGGGAGGGGTTAGAACAGGGACAGCTGGTCGTCGGGGATGGTGATCGGCGGACGGCGGCGGCGGGACGCCGTCCGGGCGCCCGGGCTCCCGGGGCCTCCCGGGCGGCCCGCGGCGGCAGGGGCGGAGGCGCCCGCGGACGGCGTGGGGTCCTCCGGCAGGACCAGGGCGAGGGCCGCAGCCACGTGCGGCGGGTCGACGCGCGGCAGGTAGCTCGGCGCCCGGTCGTACCCCGCCTGCAGCCAGGCGGGCGGCGCCTCGCCCACGAGGGCCCACAGCGACGGGCCGAGCCCGATCCCGCGGGCCTGCAGCGCCGTCCGCATCCGCACCGGGTCGAGCGGCAGGCCGGCGCGCTTCAGGCTGGGCATGCGCAGGTCCTCATGCATGATCATCAACCGGCGGTTCAGCTCGACCGCCTCCCGCACCTGCGGGTCGACCAGCCGGGCCGCCAGCACGTCACCGACGAGCTCGACGACGGCGGCGGACCGGTCGCCGTCCAGCGCCGCGAAGATCTCCTCCACGGTCCCGAACGCCGCCAGCAGCCTGGCCGCGATCTTGCCGCCGATGCCGGTGACGCCGGGAAGGTTGTCGGACGGGTCGCCCCGCATCGCCGCCAGGTCGCGGTACTGCCCGGGCGAGACCCCGCAGACCGCCTCCAGCGCGGACGGCGTCAGCACCGGCGAGCCGTCGATCCCACCGTTGCGCACCCGCAGCACCGACGTCGTCTCGTCGATGAGCGCGAACGAGTCGCGGTCGCTCGTGACCAGCATCGCCCGCCAGCGTCCGCGCCGGGCCAGCGCCGCCGCCGACGCCAGCACGTCGTCCGCCTCGTACCCCGCGCGGACGACGACGCTCACCCCCGCCTCGGCCAGCAGGTCGGGCGCCTGCTCCAGCTGGGCGTCGAGGTCGGGGTGCTTGTCGGCCCGGTGCGCCTTGTACTGCGGGTGGTCGGTGCGCCGGATCGAGTGCTCGCGCGAGTCGAAACCGACGACCAGCGCGTCGGGCGTGAGTCGCGCCGCCGCCGTCGCGATGAAGCTGACCAGCCCGCGCAGGGCCCACGTCGGGCGACCCTGCGCGTCCCGCTGCTCGCTGCCGGCCATGGCGTGGTGGGCCCGGTGCAGCAGGCTGTCGCCGTCCACGGCGAGCAGCAGCGGCGCGGGAGCGGGTGGCACCCCTCCAGCATGCCTGCCGTCACCCGTCCGGCGCATGGGACCGCCCCGGTGCGTCACTCCTGCCGGTAGGTAGGCGCCATGATCGCCCGGGCCAGGGTGTGGAAGGCCAGGTTGAACGACAGGACGGCGTTGCTCGCGCCCGCGTCGACGTCGAGCGCCGGGACGTCGATCGCGTGCACGACCACGAAGTACCGGTGCGCCCGGTCGCCGGGCGGCGGGGCGGCCCCGGCGTAGTCGGCCGTGCCGAAGTCGTTGCGCAGCATGAAGGCGTCCGCGGGCAGGTTCGCGCCGCCCGCGGCCCCCGCGTCGCGCGGCAGCGTCGTCATCCCGGCGTCCAGGCCGACGACCGCCCAGTGCCAGAACCCGCTCGGGGTGGGCGCGTCGGGGTCGAAGACCGTGACGACGAACCCGCCCGTGCCCCCGGGATGGCCGCTCCAGCTCAGCTGCGGGGAGAGGTTGCCCCCGGAGAGGACGAACTCCTCGCCCAACGGCTCGCCGTCGGCGACGTCGGCGCTGGTCACGCCGAAGCTGCCCGCGGCGGGCAGCAGGGAGTAGGGATCGGGGGCCAGGGGCCGGTCGAGCGTCACTGCTCCTCCTCGGAACGTCGTGTTCACCACCGCTCGCAACCTACTGCCCGCCACCGACAGGATCACGCCCTCAGGGCACGCCGTCGACGGCCCGCCCGTCCTCCAGGTAGACGAACGTGCCCGCGGCCAGCGCCCGCCCGACCCGGCGGGCCACCGGCTTGCGCAGCATCTCCAGCGCCCGCGGCACCTCGACGAGCCGGTGCTCGGAGATCTCGTCCCGCTGCAGCACGACGCCGTCCAGCACCACGTCGTCGACCGGCCCGCAGTCGAAGAGGAACCGGACGCCGCCGCGCCGCCCGGGCCGCGCCGGGCGGAAGTCCACGCAGGCCAGGCGCCCGCGGACGACCTCGATCCCGCACTCCTCGCGCACCTCGCGGCGGCACGCCTGCCAGGGACTCTCGCCGGTGTCCTCGATCTCGCCGCCCGGCAGCGTCCAGCCCGACTTGTAGGTGGGCTTCAGCACCAGCAGCCGGCCCCGGCCGTCGAAGACCAGGGCACCCGCCGACGCCGGCACCGTGGGGACCACGTGGACGGACACCGCACCAGGCTAGGCCCGCCGGGCCGGGGCCCCGGGCCGGTGCGCGAGGATGGCGGTGTGACGACCTCCGAGCCGATCGCCCCGCCCGAGGGGATGCTGAACTTCCGGGACGTCGGGGGCCTGCCCGCCGGGCCCGGACGCCGGGTGCGGCGCGGCGTCCTGTTCCGGGGCGACTCCCCGCAGTTCCTCACCGCCCGGGGCGCGGACCTGCTGGTCGGCACGCTCGGCGTCCGGACCGAGATCGACCTGCGCCGCGCCGAGGAGGCCGAGCGCGAGGGCCGCGGCCCGCTGGCCGGCACGGACGTCGTCCACGCCGCCTTTCCGGTCACGTCCCGGCGCCACCAGCCCGGACGCCACCAGGAGGCGCCGGTCACCGACGTCCCGGTGTCGGGCGACGTCGGCGACGTCGCCGACCACTACCTCGGCTACCTGGAGGTCTCGGGCACGGCGGTCGCCGGGGCCGTGCGGCGGCTGGCCGACCCGGCGGCGCTGCCCGCGCTGGTGCACTGCGCGGCCGGCAAGGACCGGACGGGCGTGGTCGTGGGGTTCGCGCTCTCCGTCGCCGGGGTGACGGACGCCGACGTCGCCGACGAGTACGCGGCGGGCTCCCACGCCGTCGGCGCGGTCGTGGAACGGCTGCGCGCGCTCCCCGGGTACGCCGTCATGATCGACAACCTTCCCCCGGAGTCGCACCTGACCCCGCCGGAGTACCTGGCCGACTTCCTGGCCGCCGTGCACGCCCGGTGGGGCGGTCCGCGGGCGTGGCTCGCCGGACCCGGCCAGGTGCCGGAGGCGGACCTGGACCGCCTCGCCGCCCTGCTCACCGAGCCGGCCTGACCGGAGCACCGGCCTGACCGGGCGCGGGTCAGGCACGCGGGTCAGGGCACCGTGAGGGTGGTCTCCAGCGTCTCCTGCGACCGCTTGAGGACGTCGATCGTCACGTCCTTGATGAGGACGTCGCCGGTGGCCGGGTCGATGCGGGTGTCGGCGCCGAGGACGCTGACCTCCTTCGGCACGGTCACGCCCGCCCCGGAGAAGATCGCGTCGTGGACGCCCCTGCGGGTCCCGTCGGACTGCCGCACGGCCTCCAGGACCACCTGGGCGGCGGCGACGCCGTAGAGGGCGTAGGGGTCGGGCGGGTCGGCGCCGCCGAAGGCACGCTGGTAGGCGTCCAGGAAGCTGCTGCCCGCGCCGCCGCGCCGCCGGATCGACTCCGGCGACAGGCCGGGGAAGGTCACGTACATGCCCTGGGCGGCGGGCAGCCGCGCCAGCCGGGGCTCCCCCGCGAACCCGTCCGGTGCGAGCAGGCGGACCTTCTCGTTGTCCCCGAGGACCGCGACCTTGTCGGCGACGAGCTGGAGACCGCCGTTGGCGACCGTCCCGCCGAGGAACACCGCATCGGGGGCGAGCGCCGCCACCTTGGCGAACAGGTCCCGGTTGCTCGCCGCGTTCGGGATCCAGCGGACGGTCCCGAGCACCTTGATCCCCGCCGCGCGCGCCGCGTCGGCGAACGCCCCGGCCACGTGCTGGCCGTACACGCCGCCGTCCTGGAGGACGAACACCGACCGCACGTGCAGGTCCCCCGCCGCGAAGGTCGCCGCGGCCCGGCCCTGGACGTCGTCCGTCGTCACGACCCGGGCGAACGTGCGCACCCCGCCCGGGCGGTAGATGCCCGGCTCGCCCGGCCCCCACGCCTTGGTGAGCCCGGGATCGGTGCTGCCGTTGGAGACGGCCGTGATCGCCGTGGCCGGGTCCCCGCCCAGGATCGGCAGCATGGCCTTGGCGCAGCCGGAGTTGTACGGGCCGATGACGGCGACCTCGGCGGCAGCGGCCACGTGCGCCCGGGCCGCGTTCTTGCAGGCCGTCAGGTCCCACTTGTCGTGCTGCGGGGACGCGATCTCGTAGGACTTGAGCGTGACCGGGTGGCCGGCCACGATGCCGCCGATCGAGTCCAGGTACAGCTGCAGCGCCCGGATCGTCGGGTTGACGCCGCCGGGCATGCCCAGGTCGGTGAAGTCCGCGGCGAGGGTGATCGCCGGGAGCGCCTTGTCGTGCCGGGCGGTCAGCATCGACCCGGGTGGGACGTCGAGGGCGTACGTGCCGCCGACGACCCCCGCCGTCAGGGCCAGGGCCGCCACCGATCCCCAGGCCAGCACCCGCCGGCCGCGCCGGCCCCGCGCCTGCCTGGTCGCGTCCGGCGGTGCGAGGGCGGGGGCGGTGTGCGCGGACGGCGCGGGGGCGGGCTGCGCGTACCCGGGGGGCGGGTACCCGGACGGCATCGGCGCGGACGGCATCGGCGCGGGCTGCATCGGCTGGGGCTGCGCGTACCCCGAGGGCGGGTAGGCGGGGGGCGGGTAGGCGGGGGCCGCCGTGGTGGCCGCCAGCCAGGCGCCGCGGAGGGCGTCGGCAAGGGCGACGGCGCTCGGGTACCGGTCCGCGGGACGCTTGGCGAGGCCCCGGCCCACGACCGCCTCGACCTCCGGCGGCACGCCCGCCATACCCAGGGGCGGCACCGGGTCCTGCAGGATCGCCCGGAGCTGGGCGAAGTAGTTGCTCCCCCCGAACGGCGGGTGCCCGCACAGCAGCGTGTAGGCCGTCGAGGCCAGCGCGTACACGTCCGAGGGGACGCCGTACTCGCCGCGGTCCAGGACCTCGGGCGCGGCGTGGGAGATGGTGAACAGGTTCCCGGTGGTGCGGCCGGAACCCGCCAGCACCGAGATGCCGAAGTCCGCGAGGGCGGGCTCGCCGTCGTCCGCCACGAGCACGTTCTCGGGCTTGACGTCGCGGTGGATCACCCCGAGGTTGTGCGCCGCCTGCAGCGCGCTCGCCAGCTTGGCCACGACGTCGACGACGGTCGCGGGCGGCAGCGGGCCGCCGTCCGCCAGCGCCTGGGCCAGCGATCCGCGCCGGTACAGCCGCATGACGAGGAACGGGCGCCCGTCCGACGCCGTCCCCGCATCGATGACGTCGACGACGTGCCGGTGCTGGGACAGGTCGCTGAGCAGCAGGCGCTCGCGCTCGAACCGCCGCAGGTCGCTCTCGTCGGCCCGGTCGGGCATGAGCATCTTGAGGGCGACGGCCCTGCCGAGGCTCAGCTGCTCGGCCTCGTGGACGACGGCGAAACCGCCCCGTCCGATGCGGCGCCCGATCCGGTACCCGGGCACGTGCACCGATCCCCCGACCGGCCCCTCCGACACGCCCACCTCCGCGCAGTCCTGGCAGCGCAGTATGCCAGTCCCGCCCCGCCCGAGATCCCGCACCCCTGCAACCCTCCGCGATCGTCCCGGAGTGCATGATCACGGAGGGTGGGGCAGCGGCGACGCACCGGCGAGGTGGCATCCGCGGCGGCGTCGGTGCAGTGTGGTCCGGTGCACGCCCGGTGCACGCCTGGTGCAGGCTGGACACAGGCTGATCCAGGCCGATGCGGCAGGCGGGTGGTGCGGCCACCCGGGGAGGAGTGCGCGATGCAGACCGCTGGGGGCAGCGCAGGTCAGTGGCAGGCTCCGCTGGAGGCCGACGCGGCCGACGCCAGTGACAAGGTGCGCGACCTGCTGGATGACGACACCGACCCCGAGGCCCCGGTCTCCCGCCTCGCCGTCGACCTGGACCTCGGTGCCGCCTCGGAGGCCGACCTGGCCGAGCAGCTCCACGAGGTGCCGTTCGACGACGACGGTGACCGGTGAGCTCGTCCCACCTGCACGTCCGGGACGGCGCGGCGGACGGGGCGGGCACGGGGTCGCCGCCCGGGCCGGACGCCGAGCCACCGGCCGGCGGCCCCGGCAGCGGCGCCGGCGCCGAGGTGCCCGACGAGGTGCAGGTACCCGACGAGGTGCAGGTACCCGACGAGGTGCACCGGGCCGCGGTGACCGGCGCGGGCAAGCCGCTGCGCCGCAGCGCGGGCATCGTGCTGTTCCGGCGGGGTGAGCGCGGCCCCGAGGTGCTGCTCGGCCACATGGGTGGCCCGTTCTGGCGCCGCAAGGACGCCGGAGCCTGGACGATCCCCAAGGGCGGCTACGACGACGAGGACCCGCTGGAGGCCGCGCGCCGGGAGTACGCCGAGGAGATCGGCCATCCGGTGCCGCCGGGTGACCCGCTCCCCCTCGGCGCCGTGCTGCAGGCGAACGGCAAGATCGTGACGGCGTGGGCGGTCGAGGGTGACCTCGACCCCACCGACCAGCACAGCAACACGTTCGAGCTGGAGTGGCCGCCCGGTTCGGGACGGCGCCAGAGCTATCCCGAGCTGGACCGGGTGCGGTGGTTCACCCTCGACGAGGCGCGCGCCGTCGCCGTCACGGCCCAGGCCGCCCTCTTCGACCGCCTGGGCGAGGCGCTCGCGGGCGGGGACTGACCGCGCGCGGACCGCGGCCGGACGAGCCGAGGGCGAGGCCCAGGGCGGGCGGCACACCTCCGTCGGAGGGCGCCGCCCGCCTGCGCACTACCGCTTCCCGCGCTTCTTGCCGCCCTTGGCCGCCCTGCCCTCCTTGACCGCCCTGCCGCCCTTGGCCGCCCTGCCCTCGCCGTTCAGCCAGGAGTGCAGGGACTTCTCCTGCGCCGAGGCCCAGACCCGCTCGAAGCGGTCCTCGGTGGCGGCGGCGCGGGCCTCCTCGAGGGCGTGCAGCCGCCCGTAGGTGAAGGCGTCCTCACCCGCCTGGTGGGCGACCTCGGCGAGGGCCAGCAGCTCGGTGCGGATCACGACGCTGTCCTGGTGCTCCCCGAGGGACTCCTGGACCGCCTCCATCCGCCCGGCCCACTCCTTGGCGGGCCGCCCGTGCACCGCCACCAGCGACTCGCCCGCGTACCGGGCGCGCTTGGCGGCCTTGCGCACCTCGTGGAGCAGCTCGTCGTGGTGCTCCGGGTCGGCCAGCGGGTCCGACGCGTGGACGGCGTCCACCAGCCGCCGGACGCGCGTGAAGGTCCGGCGGACGAGCGGTAGCAGCACGTCGTCCGCGTCCTGCTGTGCCGCCGCCGTCAGCGACGGCCCGGCGATGAGCCGGTCCAGGCCGTCGAGCAGGGCGAAGTAGCGGGCCCCCGACAGGACCACGAGCACCTCGTCGTGGGCCGCCCGGTAGCGGGCGCCCAGGGACGTGGCGATGCGCTCGGCGACCGGGCCGCGCACCAGGTCGGCGGGCTGCCCGGCGACGAGCTCGCGCAGCTCGTCGCGGATCACCTCGGCGTCGCGGGCGTACCCCAGCACCTCTCCGAGCCACTGCAGCTCCCCGCGCAGCGGTTCGGTCAGGTCGGTGTCGAGCAGCGGGCGGTAGGTGGCGAGGGCGCTGCGCAGGCGGCGCGTCGCGACCCGCATCTGGTGGACGGCGTCGGGCTCGTCGGCGCGCACCCGCGGGTCGTTCGCCGCCAGCCGGCCGACGTGCTCGGCGAGGTGGGCGAGCAGCACGTCGGCGCCGGTGCCCTTGCGCCGCGGCCGGGGGACGGCGGGCCGCGGCGCGGGCAGCCGGTCGCCGAGGGCGCGGGAGAGCTTGGACGGGCTGGCGCTCGCCGGGGCGCCGGCGTCCTCGATCCGGCGCGACACCTCGGCGAGCAGGCGGCGGTCGCCGCGCACCAGCTCGACCTCCAGCTCGCGCCAGGTCGACACCGTGGTGACGCCGCCGTCCTGCGTCGGGACCGTGGCGGTCACCTCGTCCATCGCCACCTCGGCGAGGACGGCCCCCTCGACGTCGACCAGGTCGCGCACGATCCGGGTCGTGGCGAGGCGGACGACGGGTTCGAGCGCCGCACCGCGCAGCACCACCTCGACGGGGGCGCGCAGGGCGGCGGGCACGGTGCGCGTGGCCCGGCCGAGCGGCGCGTGCAGCTCGTCGCGGTCACCGTCGGTGCGCGGGCGCTTGAGGTGCCACCCGGCGTCCTCCCCGCCCGTGCGACGCCGCAGGGTGATCTTGGCGGCGATCAGGCGCAGGTCGGCGGTGTCGAAGTACGTGGCGTCCAGGTCGTGCTCGCGCGGTTCCGTGACGGAGTGGACGCCGGGCACGCCGGACAGGTCCGGGAGGACGAATCCGGGGCCGGGCTCGAACTTGCGCTCGATCTCGGTGACGACGACGGGTGCGGCGGCGGTCGACGAAGAAGCCATCAGACGAGTATCCCCCCGCAGGCACACCCACGCCCGTCACCCACCCCGCCCTTTCTGCCGTGATCATGCGATCCGGGACGATCACGGCGGGAGGAGTGGCGGGGGTCGGGGGGTGGGACAGGGTGTCTCGGATGGTGAGAACCACCGATCGGCTCCTTGAAGGGCCCGGGTCGGCGGCCGTACTCTCGACGAAGGTCATGAGTACCAGCACCAAGCCCCGGCTCGCTGGTCGGCAACCCTCCTCCGCGGTGGGGTGCTCCGGGTGAGGACCTGGCCGTCGCCCGACCGGGCACGGCAAGCGCGGACCCGTCGGCCCACGGGTCCAGTCCGATCCGGGAGACTGTCGTGACGATCCTGCTCGACCCCACCTGTGCCGCGTCCGAGTCCCAGCCGCAGTCCCAGCCGCACGACACCGTCGACCGCACGGTGCCGCCGCTGCTGCCCGTCGTCGGGGGTGACCTGCTCGCCCCGCTCGTGGACGGCCGGTCGGTGCGGTACGCGAACCTCGACTACGCGGCGAGCAGTCCCGCACTGTCGGCCGTCGCGGACCACCTGGCGCAGGCCATGCCCTACTACGCCAGCGTCCACCGCGGCGCCGGGTTCGCGTCCGCGGTGAGCACGCAGCTGTACGAGTCGGCCCGGGCGACCATCGGGGCCTTCGTGGGGGCCCGCGCGGACGACGTCGTCGTGGTGACCCGGCACACGACCGACGCGCTCAACCTCCTCGCGTCCGCCGTCCCGGCCGGTGCCGGGGACGTGATCTTCCTGGACTCCGAGCACCACGCCAACCTGCTGCCGTGGCAGAACCTGCCGCACCGGTGCATCCCGGTCTCGCACACCCTCGCCGGCACCGTCGAGCGGATCGCCGACGCGCTGCGCGACCGGCCGGCCGCCCTGGTCGCCGTGACGGGGTCGAGCAACGTGACGGGCGAGATCCTCCCGATCGCCCGGATCGCGGCCCTCGCCCACGCGCACGGCGCCCGGATCGTGGTCGACGCCGCCCAGCTCGCACCGCACCGCCGCATCGACCTGGAGGCCCTGGACGTCGACTACGTCGCCTTCTCCGGGCACAAGATCTACGCGCCGTTCGGCGCGGGCGCGCTCGTCGGGCGCCGGGACTGGCTGGACGCCGCGCCCGCCTACCTGGCCGGCGGCGGCGCCGTCCGCGAGGTCTCCCCGGACCGCACCGAGTGGGCCGCCGCACCGCAGCGCCACGAGGGCGGCACCCCCAACGTCCTCGGCGCGGCGGCCCTCGCCGCCGCCTGCCGCGCCGTCGCCGCGCTGCCCGACGGCGCCCTGGAGGCCCACGAGGGCGAACTGCGCGAGCGACTCGTGCGCGGGCTCGGCCGCCTGCCCGGGGTGCGGCTGCTGACGATCTGGCCCGACAGCACCGAGCGGATCGGCGTCGTCGCGTTCGTCGTCGCCGGTCACGACAGCGGCCGGGTCGCCGCCTACCTGTCGGCCGAGCACGGGATCGGCGTGCGCGACGGCCGGTTCTGCGCCCACCCGCTGCTGGCCCGCCTCGGCCACGGCGACGGCGCGATCCGGGCGAGCCTCGGCGTCGGCTCCTCCAGCGACGACGTCGACCGCCTGGTCGCCGCGGTCGAGCAGCTGCTGGTGGACGGCGAGAGCTGGGACTACGCCCTCGACCGCGGCCGCTGGGCGCCGACGCCGGACCCCCGGCCGGCGCTGGAGTGGCTGGAGGCCGCCGACGTCGCGACGGGCGCCTCCCCCTGCGGCGACTGACCCGCGACGCCGCCGAAAGGGCAGCCGGCGACGGGCGGCGCGGCAGGGACTGCGCCGCAGGTGCGGAGCTGGAAGGCTGGGCCGGGTGAGCGTACCCGCCCGTGACCCGGTGGCCGACCTGCGGCGCATCGCGTTCCTCCTGGAACGCGCCCTGGAGTCGAGCTACCGCGTGAAAGCCTTTCGTACCGCCGCCGCCGCGCTCGCCGCCCTGCCGCCCGACGACGTCACGCTGCTCGCCACGAGCGGCGGGCTGCGCGGGGTCAAGGGGATCGGCGAGCGCACGGCGGCGGTGGTGGAGCAGGCGGTCGCCGGGCAGCTGCCCGAGTACCTGGCCGATCTGGAGGCCACCGCGGGCCGCCCGCTCGTGGAGACCGGGCAGGAGCTGCGCGACCTGATCCGGGGCGACCTGCACACCCACTCCGACTGGTCGGACGGCGGGTCGCCGATCGGCGAGATGGCCGACACCGCCCGGGCCCTCGGCCACGAGTACACGGCCCTGACCGACCACTCCCCCCGGCTCACCGTGGCGAACGGCCTGACGGCCGGGCGGCTGCGCCGCCAGCTCGACGTCGTGGCCGAGGTCAACGAACAGGGCGGGGGGTTCCGGCTGCTCACCGGGATCGAGGTCGACATCCTGTCCGGCGGGGGGCTCGACCAGACCGACGAACTGCTCGGGGCCCTCGACGTCGTCGTGGCGAGCGTGCACTCGGAGCTGCGCATGCCCGCCGACGCGATGACCCGGCGCATGCTCGCCGCCGTCGCGAACCCGCACACCGACGTCCTCGGGCACTGCACCGGCCGGTACGTCGTCGAGCGGCGGTTCGCGAACGACCGGCTCACCGGGCGCACGCGCAGCGGCAAGGCCCGGCCGGAGTCGCAGTTCGACGCGGACGCGGTGTTCGCGGCGTGCGCCGAGCGCGGCGTCGCCGTCGAGATCAACTCCCGGCCGGAGCGGCTCGACCCGCCGATCCGGCTGCTGCGCAAGGCGGTCGCCGCGGGCTGCCTGTTCGCCCTCGACACCGACGCGCACGCGCCGGGTCAGCTCGACTGGCAGCCGCTCGGCTGCGCGCGGGCGGTCGCGGCAGGCGTCGACCCGGCGTCCGTCGTCACGACCTGGCCGCTGGACGACCTGCTGGCGTGGACCGCAGATCACTCCCACCGGCCGGCGGCGCGGCCCACTCGGTGACGAACGCGCGGACGGGGGCCGCCGCGTACTCCTGCGCGGCGACCGGCCACGGCGCCGGGCGGCCGAAGAGCCAGCCCTGCCCGACGTCGGCACCCAGGTCGGCGCACACCCGGGCCGTCTCGACGTCCTCGACCCCCTCGACGACGACCGTCGCGCCGAGCGTGTGGGCCAGGGAGACGACCCCGCCGACGACGTCCCGCGTGCGCGGCTCGGTGACCGCGGCGACCACCCAGGACCGGTCGATCTTCAGCACGTCGACGGGCAGGCGCCGCAGGTAGCCGAGCGCCGAGTAGCCGGTGCCGAAGTCGTCGATGGCGAGCTGGACGCCGGCCTCGGCGAGCCGGGCGAGGGCGCCCGCGGCCGGGTCGTCCTCGGCGACGAGGATCGCCTCGGTGATCTCGAGCAGCAGCTGCCCGGGCGAGATCCCCAGCTCGGCGACGACGTCGACGACGAGCTGCACGAACGACGGCTGGCGCAGCTGCAGCGGCGAGACGTTGATGCCGATCTCGCACGGCGCACCGACGATCCCGCCGGTGCGGGCCTGCAGCAGGCTGTTGCGCAGCGCGAACTCCCCGAGCGCGGTCACCAGGCCGGTCTGCTCGGCGACGGGCACGAACTCGGCGGGCGACACCGGTCCGAGGACGGCGTCCGTCCAGCGGGCCAGGCTCTCGAAGCCGACGACGCGCCCGGTCCGCAGGTCGACCAGGGGCTGCGCGTGCATGTCGAGCGATCCCGCGGCCAGCGCCGCGCGCAGCCGCCGCTCCAGGTCGAGGCGGCGGCGGCGGGCCGCCTCGACCTGACCCGGGTAGCGGGCGATCCGGTCGCGGCCGGACGCCTTCGCGGCCTGCAGCGCGGCCTGCGCCTCGAGCAGCGCGTCGAGCCGGCCGGAGTGCTCCGAGGGCGGCGGCTCGCCGAGCGGCCCCTGCGCCGGGTCGGCGTCGGGGTAGGCGTCGGCGGACCCGGCCGAGACCCGGCCGATCCCGATGCTGAGGGCGAGCGCCACACCCGCCTCGTCGGCGTCGACGGCCCGGTGGACGGCGTCCAGGAGCCGCTCGGCCAGCCGCTCGCCGTCGTCGACCGTCCCGGGGACCAGGACGCCGAACTCGTCGCCGTCGGTGCGGGCGACCAGGCACGGCGGCCGGGCCTCCTCGACCAGGGCCCGCCCCACGAGGACGATGAGGTCGTCGCCGGCCTGCGGGCCGAGCTGCTCGTTGACGTCCTTGAAGCCGTCCAGGTCGATGCTGAGCAGCACCCAGGGGCGGCTCAGGTCGAGGGCGCGGATGCGCGCCGTCAGCGCGCTGCGGTTGGGCAGGCCGGTGAGGACGTCGCGCAGCGCCTCGGCGGCCAGCCAGCGGGTCATCCGGTTGCGGACGTGGCCGCTGACCGCCTCGCGGACCCCCCACAGCACGACGCTGAGCCCGAAGGGCACCAGGCCGACGGCCGTCCACCGGAAGGGGACCGGCACCACCAGCGCGACGGAGAGCACGAGCAGGCCCCAGACGCTGGCGATCATGGCGGACCGGCTCTCGCCGAGCTCCTCCAGCAGGTTCTCCGACCCGTCGGTGGTGGGCGCGACGGCGTACCGGGCGAGGCCCACCGCCAGGATCGGCATGCCCAGGCACCAGATCGCCCCCGGCTCCCAGGGCAGCGCACGGCCGGCGGCGATGTCCACCAGGGAGGTCACGTCGGCGGCGGCCTGCAGCACCAGGCCGATCGTGACCTCCGCGCCGCCCTTCCGCCCGTCCCGGGCCCAGACCATGCCCGCGATCGCGGCGCACCCCAGGTCGAGGGCGGCCGCGAGGACGACGGCGACCGCGGCCCCGCCCGGGTGGGCCGGGTCCGGCAGCGCCGGCTGGAGGAGCCACCACCAGACCACCGTCGTCGACGTCGACGTGACGAGGAGGGCGTCCAGGGCGACCCGCAGCGCGGGGGTGGTCGAGCGGGAGCGGCGGGGCAGGGTGAGCAGGGCCAGCACGAGCACCGGCACCGACAGCGTCGAGACGACGTCCCCGGCACCGAACACCCGGCGGCCGTCGGGCGCGATCTGCAGGCTCAGCAGGGACTGGCCGGCGCCCCAGACCGCGACGGCCAGGCCCAGCAGGGCACGCGACCGTTCCTGCCGCGCACCGGCCTGCGAGCTGCGCTGCCTGGCCACGACGATGACGCCGATCCCGGAGCACAGGGCGATGACCCCGGCCGCGGCCATGCCGAGCCGCACCGAGAGCAGCCGGTCCCAGCGGGCCAGGGCACCGAGCCCGCCCGCGCAGGCGAGCGACAGCGTGAGCCCCAGGGCGACGGCGGCCGGCACGAGGCCGGGGCGCGAGGGAGGCAGGCTGCGCGGAGTCACCTCACAGCTATCGGCGCGGCGGACCGGGCCTGTAACGCTGCGGGCGCCGGACCCGCGGAGGCCCGCTCCGGAACGTTCCGGGGCCGCCCCGGGATCGCTCCGGGATCGCTCAGCGGCAGGTCAGCGGCAGGTCAGCTGCGCGGCGGGCCGGTGGAGGCGCGCACCGCGAGCGTGGCCGGGTCCCCACCCACGGGCCCCACACGCCCGCCGTCCACGATCTGCAGCAGGAGCCGCCCCGCCCGGGCGCCGAACGCCGTCACGTCGCGGGACATCGCGGACAGCGGCGGGTGGGTCATCTGGCAGAGCGGGGAGTCGTCCCAGGCGAGCAGCGAGACGTCGGCGGGCACGCCGAGGCCCATCTCGGTGGCCACGCCGAGGCCCGCCACGGCCATGACGTCGTTGTCGTAGACGATCGCGGTGGGCGCGGGCGACGACCCGAGCAGGGTCCGGGTGACCACCGCGCCGAGCTCGTCGGAGTACTCCGCGTGCACCACCCGGACGTCGTCCACGCCGAGGGACTCGGCGGTGCGGTGGAAGGCCTCGGTGCGGGCCGTGGTGTGGTGCATCTGCGAGGGACCCGCGACGCGGGCGATGCGCCGGTGCCCCAGCCCGGCGAGGTAGCGGACGGCGTCGGCCATGGCGCCCGCGTCGTCCGACCACAGGCAGTCCACGCCGTCGACGCCCTCGGGGCCGCCGACGACGAGCGCGGGCAGGCCGATCTCGCGGATGACGTCGAGGCGCTGGTCGACGTCGAACAGGTCCATCACCAGGACGCCGTCGACCCGGCGGCCGTGCCACCAGCGCCGGTAGACCTCGGCGGCGGCCTGGTGGTCGGGCACCAGCTGCAGCAACAGGGCCACGCCGTCGGGCGCGAGCTCGGACTGCAGGCCGGCGAGGAAGTCGAGGAAGAACGGCTCGACGGCCAGGGAGCGCGGCGACCGGCTGAGCGCGAGCCCGACGGTGTCGGCACGCTGCCCCGACAGGGCCCTGGCCGTGCTGTTGGGCACCCACCCGAGCTCGTCGGCGATGCGCAGCACGCGGGCCCGGGTGCTCTCCGAGACCCCGGGACGGTTGTTCAGCGCGTACGAGACGGCTCCCTTGGACACGCCGGCGAGCCGGGCGATGTCGGAGATCGTGGGGCGCCGTGGACTGCCGGTAGCGGCCATCGGCGCCCTCCTCGGTCCGTGGTCGTCGGATCCGCTCGACGGCGTCGACCCGTCGATCCGACCAATCGTGCAGCGTACGCGTGCCTGGGGCCCGTAGTCGCGCGACCACGTGACCGGGTGCGCCGGAACAACGTCACATCGTGCCCGCCTGCACCGTTGGCAGGGCGCGGGCCGAACGGCCCGGGAGCGGGTGGGCTGCGGGGGCGAATCTTGGTTCACGAACGGGCCCGGACCACCGCGGTCCCGTCGACTCGAGCTGGGGGTGCGGGAAGTGATGGACGACGGCGTTCGGCGCGCCCCCGGCCCCGTCATGGTGGGTGTCGACGGGTCCCAGGGCTCGGCGCGGGCCCTGGCCTGGGCCCTGCGGGAGGCGCGGGACCGCCGGGCCCCGCTGCGGGTCGTGACGGCCTGGGCCTGGGGCGGCACCCTCACGCCCGGCAGGCCGCCGATCCCCTGGTCGCGCGACGTCAGCGCGGGCCGCCAGGCGCGGCAGAGCCAGGAGGCGCTGGTCCGCGCGGTCGTGGCCCGGTTCCCCGGCGCGCTCCCCCAGCTCACCACCGAGCTGGTGCAGGGCGACGCCGCCAGCGTCCTCATCGACCGGTGCCACGGGAGCGACCTGCTCGTGCTGGGCAGTCGCGGCCCCCGCGCCACGGGCGACGCCCGGCCCGGCTCGGTCGGCTCGGTGACCGACACCTGCCTGCGCCACTGCACGTGCCCCGTCGTCGTCGTCCCGGCGGGCAGCCGGCCGGGCACCTGCGAGACGGTCCCGAGCCAGGGCCAGACCCCGGCGGGTCTGGTGGTCCTGTCGGCCCAGCACGCCGTCGGCCTCCTCTGACCATCCCCGTCCCCCCGGGTCGGGGTGCGGGAAAAGGGGATGAGGGTGGGGCGGGCCTGGGGCGTATCCTGGGCGCGTCATGAGCACACCGGCTTCCACCGTCTCAGCCGGCGCGCTCCGGGCCCGGCTGGCCGACGTCACGGTGCGGGACGAGCACCGGTTGCGGCGCCGGCTCGACGGCGTCCGCTCCCTCCAGCACCGCGACCCCGACCGGGCGCGGTCGACGCTGGAGCGGATCGCCGCCGACGTCGACGTCGCGGCGGAACGGGTCCGGGTGCGGCGCGACGCCGTCCCGGCGATCTCCTACCCGCCCGAGCTGCCCGTCAGCGCCCGCCGCGACGACCTCGCCGCCGCGATCCGCGACCACCAGGTGGTGATCGTCGCCGGGGAGACGGGGTCGGGCAAGACCACCCAGCTACCGAAGATCTGCCTCGACCTCGGCCGCGGCGTCCGGGGGATGATCGGCCACACCCAGCCGCGCCGGATCGCCGCCCGCAGCGTGGCCGAGCGCATCGCCGAGGAGCTGGGCAGCCCGCTCGGCGGCCTGGTCGGCTACCAGGTGCGCTTCACCGACGTGGTGTCGGACGCGACCGCCGTCAAGGTCATGACCGACGGCATCCTGCTGACCGAGATCCAGCGCGACCGGATGCTCACCCGCTACGACACGATCATCGTCGACGAGGCGCACGAGCGCAGCCTCACCGTCGACTTCCTCCTCGGCTACCTGCACCAGCTCCTGCCACGGCGCCCCGACCTCAAGCTGATCATCACGTCGGCCACCATCGACCCGCAGCGGTTCGCCGACCACTTCGGCGGCGCGCCCGTCGTCGAGGTGAGCGGGCGGACCTACCCGGTGGAGGTCCGCTACCGGCCGCTGGTCGAGGAACTCGACCCCGACGACGAGGACGAGGACGACACCGCCGAGCCCGTCGTCCGCGACCAGGTGCAGGCGATCTGCGAGGCCGTGCGCGAGCTGGCCGTCGCCGGGCCCGGCGACATCCTCGTCTTCCTCTCCGGCGAGCGGGAGATCCGCGACGCCGCGGACGCCCTCACCCGCTGCGAGTTGCGGCACACCGAGATCGTCCCGCTGTACGCGCGGCTGTCGGCCGCCGAGCAGCACCGGGTCTTCGAACCCCACACCGGACGGCGCGTCGTCCTCGCGACGAACGTCGCCGAGACGTCGCTCACCGTGCCCGGGATCCGGTACGTCATCGACCCCGGCACGGCCCGCATCTCCCGGTACAGCACCCGGCTGAAGGTGCAGCGGCTGCCCATCGAGCCGGTCTCGCAGGCGTCGGCGAACCAGCGCGCGGGCCGCTGCGGCCGGCTGGAGGCGGGCGTCGCGATCCGCCTCTACAGCCAGGAGGACTACGAGGGCCGCCCGGCGTTCACCGACCCGGAGATCCTGCGCACCAACCTCGCCTCGGTCATCCTGCAGATGACGGCGCTCGGCCTGGGCGACGTCGGCGCGTTCCCGTTCATCGACCCGCCGGACAAGCGGGCCGTCAAGGACGGCGTCGACCTGCTGCACGAGCTCGGCGCCCTCGACCCCTCCCAGGCCGACCCCGGCAAGCGGCTGACGGCGCTCGGCCGGTCCCTCGCCCAGCTGCCCGTCGACCCGCGGCTCGGCCGGATGATCCTGGAGGGCGACCGCAACGGCTGCACCCGCGAGGTCATGGTCATCGCGGCGGCCCTGTCGATCCAGGACATGCGCGAGCGGCCCACCGAGCACCAGCAGGCCGCGGACGAGAAGCACCGCCGGTTCGCCGACCCGCGCTCGGACTTCCTCGCCTACCTCAACCTGTGGGACCACGTCCGGGAGCAGCAGCGCGAGCTGTCGTCCAGCGCCTTCCGGCGCATGTGCAAGCGCGAGTTCCTCAACTACCTGCGCATCCGGGAGTGGCAGGACCTCGTCGGGCAGCTGCGCCAGCTCGCCAAGCAGCTCGGCGTCACCCTCGCCGCCGAGCCGCTCGACCGGGACGACGAGGGCGCCGTCCAGCGCCTGCACGCCGCCCTGCTGCCCGGGCTGCTCTCGCACGTCGGCCTGCTGCAGGGGGAGGTCGCCGCGACCCCGGCGCCCGCGCGGCAGAGCCGGCCGCCCGGGCGCGCCGCGGGACGCGGCAGCAACGAGTACCTGGGGGCGCGCGGCGCGAAGTTCGTGCTCTGGCCCGGGTCGGCGCTGGCCAAGAAGCCGCCGCAGTGGGTGATGGCCGCCGAGCTGGTCGAGACGTCGCGGCTGTTCGGCCGGGTCGCCGCACGGGTCGAGCCGCAGTGGGTCGAGGAGGCCGCGGCCCATCTGGTGAAGCGGACCTACGCCGAGCCGCACTGGTCGCGCAACCGGGCCTCGGTCGTGGCGTCGGAGCGGGTCACCCTGTTCGGCGTCCCGCTCGTCGTCGCCCGGACCGTGCAGTACGGGCTGATCGACCCGGTCCTGTCGCGGGAGCTGTTCATCCGCAACGCCCTGGTCGAGGGCGACTGGGAGACGCGGCACCGGTTCTTCCACGCCAACCGCGCCCTGCTCGAGGACGTCGAGGACCTGGAGAACCGGGTCCGGCGGCGCGACCTGCTCGTCGACGACGAGACCCTCTTCGCCTTCTACGACCGGCGCATCCCCGACGACGTCGTCTCGGGCCAGCACTTCGACAGCTGGTGGCGGCGGGCGCGGCGGGCGGAGCCGGAGCTGCTGACGTTCACGCCCGACCTGCTCGTCGCGGACGGCGCGGACGTCGACTACGCGCGCGACTTCCCCGACACCTGGCGCTCCGGCGCGCAGGGCGCGGCCGGGGAAGCGGGCGACCTGGAACTGCGCCTGTCGTACACGTTCGAGCCGGGCTCCCCGCACGACGGCGTGACCGTGCAGGTGCCGCTGCCGGTGCTCAACCGGCTGGCCCCCGCCGGGTTCGAGTGGCTCGTGCCCGGTCTGCGGGAGGAGCTGGTGACGGCGCTCGTGCGGTCGCTGCCCAAGCAGCTCCGCCGCCTGCTGGTGCCCGCACCCGACCACGCCCGCGCCGTCCTGCCCGCCGTCGCCGCGGGCCACGCGCGCGGCGAGGCGCTGCTCGCCGTCCTCGGCCGGGAGCTGGGCGCCCGCGCGGGGACGCCGATCCCGCCCGACGCCTGGGGTCTGGACAAGCTGCCGCCGCACCTGCGGATGACCTTCCGCGTCGTCGACGAGCGGGGCCGCGTGCTCGGCGAGGGCAAGGACCTGGACGACCTCAAGCGCCGTCTCGCCCCGCGCATCGCGGTGGCCGTCGCGTCGTCCGCGGCGCCGGGCGTCGAGCGCGCCGGGCTGAAGGCCTGGCCCTCGCACCTGCCGGACGGCACGCTCCCGGCGACGATCACCCGGACGGCGCTGGAGGGTTCGGCGGTCGGACAGACCGTGCAGGGGTTCCCGGCGCTGGTCGACGAGGGGACGTCGGTCGCGCTGCGGGTGCTGCCGAGCGCCGCCGAGCAGGCCGCGGCGATGCCGCTCGGGGTGCGGCGCCTGCTCCTGCTCGAGCTGCCCTCCCCCGCCCGCGCCGTCCTCGGCCGGCTGGAGGTCCCGACGAAGCTCGCCCTGGCCGCGGCCCCGCACGCCGGCGCTGCCGCGCTGTTCGACGACTGCCTCGCCTGCGCCGTCGACGCGCTGATGGCGGCCGCCGGAGGCCCCGCCCGGGACGCCGCCGGGTACGCGCGGCTGCGGGACGCCGTCCGGGCCCGGCTCGAACCGGAGGTCGGCGAGGTGATGCGCCTGGTGGCCCGGATCCTCGGCGCCGCCGCCGACGTGGAGCGCGGCCTGCGGTCGACGTCGAGCCTCGCCCTGCTGCCCGCGCTGACCGACGTCCGGGCCCAGGTCGCCGAGCTGGTGCACCCGGGGTTCGTCGCGGAGACGGGGCGGGCCCGGTTGCCGGACCTGGTCCGCTACCTGCAGGCGGCCCGCCACCGGCTCGACGTGCTGCCCGACCACCCGCTGCGCGACGCCGACCGGGCCGCGCGGGTGGCCGCCGTCCGCGCCGAGTACGACGCGGAGGTCGCCGCCCTGCCGCCCGGCCGTCCGGTACCGCCCGCGCTGGCCGACGTCCGGTGGATGATCGAGGAGCTGCGGGTGAGCTTCTTCGCCCAGCAGATCCGCACGGCGTACCCGGTGTCGGAGAAGCGGGTGCTCAAAGCCCTGGACGACGCCGTCGCCCGCCGCTGACCCCGCGCGCGGTCAGGCGCCTCGGGGGAAGCCCTCGACGTCGGCCGCCAGCAGGGTCTGCAGGTCGGCGACGGCCGGGTCGGGCACGGTCCGCAGTCGCCCGGCCTGCTTGGTGATCATGTGTTCCAGCAGGCCGCGGACGAAGCGGCCGTTGCCGAACGCCGGGGTGCGCGGGATCCCCGAGAGCAGGTCCGACGCCGCGTGCACGGCCCCGGGGTCGAGCAGGTACCCGGCCGCGCGGGCCTGGACGTCGAGGATGGCGAGCATCTCGGCGTCCGAGTAGTGGGTGAAGTGCAGGCGCCGGGTGAACCGGGACGCCAGCCCGGCGTTCGCGGCGAGGAAGCCGTCCATCGCGTCGTCGTAGCCGGCCGCGATGACGACGATCTCGTCGCGGTGGTCCTCCATCAGCTTGACGAGCGTGTCGATCGCCTCCCGGCCGAAGTCGTCGCGGGCTCCGGGGGGCGCCAGCGTGTACGCCTCGTCGATGAACAGGACGCCGCCGCGCGCCTTCTCGAAGACCTCCCGGGTGCGCTGCGCGGTGTGCCCGACGTACTGGCCCACCAGGTCGGCCCGGGCGACCTCCACGAGCTGGCCGAGCTGGAGCACCCCCAGCTCGGCGAGGATCTCGCCGTAGAGCCGGGCGATCGTCGTCTTGCCGGTCCCGGGCGGCCCGGCGAAGATCACGTGCCGGGACAGGGCGGGCACCGGGAGGCCGGCCCGGGCCCGGGCCCGGTTGGCGGCGAGCAGGTCGACCAGCTCGGCGACCTCCCGCTTGACGTCGCCGAGCCCGATCATCCGGTCCAGCCGGCCCATGAGCTGGGCGACGGCGCCGTGCGTCGGGTCCACGCCCGTCGACGTCCGGGCCACCTCGACGCCGAGGTCCTCCGGCAGCAGCGTCGCGAGCTGCCCGCCCGCGGCGTCGGGGTCGGCGGCGAGGCGGTACGCCTGGCGGCCGAGCATCTCCTCGAACACCTGCCGGGCCGCCCGCGCGTTGCCGAACGTCTCGGTGCGCGGCATGGCGTCGAAGAGCTTCTCCAGGGCTGCGCGGGTCTCGAACTCCATCGTGTAGTGGTGGCTGTGGCAGAGCCGCTCGACGATGGTGACCAGCTCGGGACCGGTGTAGCTCCCGAACTCGACGGTCTTGGAGAACCGCGAGGCCAGGCCGGGGTTGGTCGCCAGGAACGCCCGCATCTGCGGGGAGTACCCGGCGACGATCACCACGACCTCGTCGCGATGGTCCTCCATCAGCTTGACGAGCGTGTCGATCGCCTCCCGGCCGAAGTCCTGCCCGGACGAGCCGGGCGGGCACAGCGTGTACGCCTCGTCGATGAACAGCACGCCGCCGAGCGCCCCGGCGAACTTCTCGGCCGTCTTCACCGCGGTCCCACCGATGTGCTCGGCCACCAGGTCGGTGCGGGCCACCTCGACCAGGTGGCCGCCCGAGAGCACCCCCAGCGCGGCCAGGATCTGCCCGTAGCGGCGGGCGATCGTCGTCTTGCCGGTGCCGGGCGGGCCGGCGAACACCAGGTGCCGGGCCATCGGCGGGGCCGACAGCCCGGCCGCCGCCCGCCGCAGCGCGAGGCGGTGCAGGCCGACGAGCGTGGCCACCTCGCGCTTGACGTTCCCCAGGCCGACGAGCTCCTCCAGACCACGCAGGAGTTCCTCGGCCCGGGCGTTCACCCCGCTCGCCACGTCGGGCTGCTGCGCCGCGGGCCCGGGGTGCGCCGCAGGCCCCGGCACCGACGGTGGCGCCACCGGCGACGTCCGCGGGGTGCCGGGCACGACGCCGGGCGCGGCGGCGGTCGCGGTGGCGGTCGCGGTGGCGGTGGCGCCGCCGGGTGCGACGCCGCCGAGGTCGGTGCCCTCGACGACGAGCGCCCCGGTCGGCACGGTGGTGCTGACCGCCGTCTCGTTGCCGCGTACCTGACC
>Ga0302322_100001107_pt1 | contig 21885 bp, 19 predicted proteins | sample Fen_T0_2_FD_203757 | JGI IMG/M metagenome (GOLD analysis project Ga0302322, IMG submission 203757) | Peat permafrost microbial communities from Stordalen Mire near Abisko, Sweden - Fen_T0_2 | ecosystem: Environmental > Terrestrial > Soil > Wetlands > Permafrost | place: Sweden: Abisko...
CCCAGCCATCCATATTCGGGCGAGCCCAACCGAATTGACTCGGCATCATCGTTTGTAACTTCTCAGCAGGGATCTTCCGCAATTCCGCTATGTTGGCAACGCCCGCGGATGACAGCCAGGCTGCGGCTCTCTTCTCAGCACTGGCCAACGGTTCTGATTCGCCGAAAGACGCATCGGCCCGCACCGGCCCGAAAGAACCTCCGCTCTCGGCGATCGCGCCACGAAACAGGCCCTTCGTAAGCGGCGAGGCGCAGAGGATGCTTACCGCAGCCGCGCCCGCCGATTCGCCCTGTATCGTCACTCGCCTGGGATCGCCGCCGAACGCGGAGATGTTCCTCTGAACCCACTGCAACCCCGCGATCATGTCGAGGAGGCCATAGTTTCCCGATACATGCCGAGGACTTTCGGCACTCAGTTCGGGATGTGCGAGGAAACCGAACACCCCCAGGCGATATGCGATCGAAACTAGAACCACGCCTTTCTTAGCCAACCACTCCCCGTGATAAAGCTTCTCAGCCGGTGCGCCTGCAACGAAGCCGCCGCCATGAATCCAGACCAGAACCGGCAACTTCTCCCCTGCGCTTTTGGCGGGCGTCCAGACGTTCAGGTACAGACAATCCTCGCTGGGGGCGGGCAGATCTGCGATTGCCGCATTTGTCTGAATACACGCGCGGCCGAACTCGTCTGTGGCGCGAACTCCATTCCACTTCGAGGCAGGTTGAGGGGGCCGCCAGCGGAGGTCGCCAATCGGTGGAGCAGCGAAAGGAATTCCGCGATAAACGCGGAGCCCGTCCTCAACAGTTCCCTGGAGCAGGCCGCCTTCCACCTTGACGGTTTCGGCAAAAGCGGCACTCCCGAACAAGCCCAATAAAGTCAGACCCAATAGCCCGACTGCAACCCTACACTGCGAAGAAGTCATTTTCTCCCTCTCCTTGTTGCCACTTACGCTGCAGCCGTATATCCGGTCGCCGCGGATCAAGGCAGCAGGCCATCGAACTTCGGAATCAGGTACTCCCGTGTGAACCGGTCGTGGTCCTGCAGGGATTGGGCGATCTTCTTTATGTCTGCCTGCTTGACCGCTGCGTCGATCGCGTCCGCGCCTTCTTTTGCCCAAGCGGCTCTCTGCTCGGCGGTGACGGCCTGCACGGGCGCGCCGGATTCATCCTCAAACCCGAAGAACCCGACGGTGCCGTTTCGGGCGCCGCCGCTCACCCTGAGCGCTTGCAGCGTGCGGAGTCCCTGATCGATGGCGTGTTTCGGAACCTCGGGCGTTAGATTCAACGGAATATCATCGAGCCGGCCCACGATGGAGTACGCCCCAAAGAAGACCTTGTTCAGGTCTGCCTTCACCCTCTGAAGCAAGATGTCTCCTTCGAGATAAAGCGCGGGTGTTCTCGACTCGTAGAAGAATTCAAGGGCCAGGGGGCTGACGGTTTCCGGTCCCGCCGCATTGCCGACCGTGACATAGATCTGGCGCTTAAATCCCTGCCTCAGCAGAGAACGAGCAATGGGCTTCAAATACGCGAGGGCCTGCGCGGAACTGACCTGCACCGTGCCGCGCCCGATCATCCCGTCTCCGGAATAGGTAAATTGCAGATTGGGAAACACCAAGGCGTTAGTCTCCTCGGCCAGCTTCAGGGCGAGCGCCTCAGCTGCGACATACTCGCAGTCAACCGGCAACACGCCATGCGCCTGGATATTTCCAATCGGAACGAAAATGAGATCGTTGTACTGGAGGTATTTCTCCACTTCGACGTTGCTCAAGCTCGTAAAGTAATGGGTCCGCACAGGCGGGGGAGGCACCGGCTCCGGGGCCAGGAAGGGAGGTGTAATTGGCGGTGGGGCCAGAGGCGCAGCTGTCTGTGCGCTCACTGCTCCAGCAAGACCTAGCAACAGAAGCCCGGATACGATCCACGCCCTAGTGCTGATGAATGTCATTGGATTTCTCCCCTCCCGATTGATTCGGGAACATCCAGCCATATTGTGGAATGATGTGTTCTTGGGTGAATTTGTCGTGATCCCGCAAAGCCCCGAGGATGCTCTTGATGTCGATGCTTTTCACCGACTCATCGATCATCTCCGCGCCTTCCTTCCCCCACTGGGCGCGTTGTTCGGCAGTAACGGCTTTGGCAGGGCCGATATGGTCGGTGTAGTGGCTCATATAGAAGCCGATCGCCCCGCTTTGCGGCCCGACGGGAAATAGATTGTTAATGCCAGGATCGGCGGGATGTTCCGGCACCGGCTCAGACAAATTGACCGGAATGTCCTCAAGCCTGCCGGCAATGGCGTAAGCGCCATAAGTCATCTTGGCGAAATCTGCGAAATCTGGCGGTTTGGTATTGCTCCTTGGGCGGTGAAACATCGCCGACTCCAGATAAAGAATAGGGACGTGAGTCTCGTCATAAAACTGCCGTACCAGCGGGCTCACGGTCTGCCAGGATGGCGCATGGCCGGTTATGTAAACCTGTCTGCGAAACCCCTGGCGCAGAAGTGAACGCGCAATCGTCAGCAGATAAGCGGTCCCTTCCGAAGGGGTCACGTGTACAGCACCTCTTCCAACCACCGTTGCATCGGGAAAGAAATAGGCCAGCCCTGGCAGGACCAGTCCGTCTCCCTCCTCCGCAAGTTTCATGGTGTACGCGAGCGGGCCAACATACTCGGCATCGATCGGCATCTCCGCGTGCGGCTCAACCGTTCCCACGGGTACGAAGATCACGTCGTTACGTTTGAGATACTGCTCGATCTCCGTGTTGGTCATGTGCGTCATGATGCGCGTCCGCATTTTGGGTCGAGCTTGCCCCCACAGCGCGGAGCTGAACAACAGGGCGATCGACAGAATCATGATTCGGCGCATGTAAAGCCTCCATCGTTTCCAAAAGGTTGATGTGCTGGACTATTTCACTCCGTGAGTGCGAAGGAACTCCACCTGCCCCGCACGGGGATGCGGCCTCATGCTGGGATTCTTGTCCACAATCATGATGGGACTATCAAGTCCCTTGAACACTTCCCAGGCGGGCAGGCCTTTGCCATTCGGATCCAAGCCCTTAGCGAAGTTCGTCCAATATTGCATGACAATGTTTTGCAGTTTGAGATCCTGATCGGGGACGGGAGCTTTCCAGTGGTTCATCAAGCCGAACACATAAGGAAGTTCCGCGCCGTGGTCCGCTCCGAGGCGCAGACCGAGAGTCGCAGGCTCGCTGTTGTAGCCCCCCTCGTCGAGATAGTCGAAATAATAGAGATGGACAATTGATCCGATACTGGTCATCGAGGCTGCCAGGTTCTGTTCCCCCAAGGCCATGCGGTCGGCAAACATGCGTTGCTGGGAAATCTTGGAAGCCCGTTCGGAATCGTTGGGATACAACGCCAGGAATTTTTCGGCGTCCGTACCGTGGTTCTTCTTCGCCAGCTCGGCATATTCGCCGGCTGGCAGTGCCGAATGGAGAAAATGCTGCCCTTCATCGGAGTTCGAGCCAACGATCATGGCAACCCTGTTCTGCTTCCCTTCCTTTAATAAGGTAACCGGGCTGGCCGGGAAGAACCGCCCGTCTACGTTCGATTCCGCGGGCCCGTCAGACTGCATCTTTTCTGCCGGCATTGCCCGCAAGTCGGACAGAGAGTGGGCGCCGAGAGATTCCGCAAACTTGACACCGGCTTTTTCTCCATCCTCCAACGACAGCAGTTCAGTCCGCGCGAATCCGGCCCCAACTCCGCCGCTTTCGACGATCGCTGCGCGGAACAGGCCCTTCGATAGCGGACTCACCACCTGAGAAGTCACCGAGAACGCGCCGCCAGATTGCCCAAAGATCGTGACTTTGTTGGGATCACCGCCAAACGCCGCAATGTTGCGATGTACCCATTGCAGGGCAGCGTTTTGATCGAGCAGCCCATAGTTTCCGGAGGTGTGGTAAGGAGACTCCTTGGTCAATTCCGGATGAGCGAAGAACCCGAGAATTCCCAGGCGATAGTTCAGGGTCACGACGACGATCCCTTTCTTGGCCAGTTCTTCGCCGTCGTACAGGGCCTCGCGCGCGGAGCCTACGCGCAGACCGCCTCCATGGATATAGACCATCACGGGCAGCGCGGCCTTGTCCTTCGCCGGAGTCCACACGTTCAGATAGAGGCAGTCTTCACTCTTCGGAAAATCGCCTTTGGGAAAGTTCTGTACGCAGCCGTCGCCGAAATGATCGGCTTTGCGGACTCCCTCCCAATGGTGAGGAGGGCGTGGCTCAACCCAGCGCAGGTTCCTCACCGGAGGCTCCGCATATGGAATACCTTTGAAAGCGGTGATGCTGGGATCTCTGCCCGGTACGCCGCTGAACAGACCGCTGTCTGTGCGAAGCGACTGCTTGATCTGCGAATAGCAGGTTGCCACCATCAGAACAGTCGACAAAACTGCCCAGAAAGTCTTCACGACGCCCCCTGTCATCTGTTGGTGCGGGCATGTCTGCGCTCCCCCTGCAATCTCTAGTGGAGGACAAACCCGGCAAGAATGTTCTGCAATTGATCTGGACTGATGGGCGGAGTCGCGCCCCGCTGGGTTGCCACCCATGCCGCAAAACGGTTCGCGGCCTCACTCGTCTCCTTCAGGGAACGCCCTCTCCAGTAATGGTGCGCCAGACAGGCAGTGAAGGCGTCTCCCGCGCCAACAGCATCCTCTACCTTCACGCGGAAACCCGCATGCTCAACGGTCTCGGCGTGCGAAACCAGCACGCTTCCGCGGTCCGCTCGCGTAATGCAAACCAACCGCAGGTCGAATTCCGCCAGAAGCCGTTTGGCAAGTACCTGCTCGCCTCCATTGCCCAGCGCTAACAAAGACGCGACCCTTCCCAATTCTTCTTCGTTGAGCTTCACGATGTCGGCATGCTGGAAGGACCGGCGGAGAACTTCGTTACTGTAGTAAGACTGGCGGAGATTTGCGTCGCATATACGCAGACCGGTCTTGGGGACGTTTTTGAGAAAGCGCTCGATCGTAGAAGCCGACATCGGAGAACGCTGAGCGAGCGAACCAAAACAGACCACGTCGGCCCGGGCCGATAATTCTTCCCAGTCCGGTGACCATTGCAGCGAGTCCCACGCGACAAGCTCCTTGATCAGGAACGTGGGCTGGCCACCCGGACCGATACTTACTACCGCGGTCCCGGTTGCGTTACCTTCATCCTGCTGAACGTAGTCTATAGTCAGGCCCAGTTGTTGCATAACCGTGCAGGCTTCACGGCCCAGGTCGTCGCTGCCCACTCGGCTGGCCACGATTCCCTGGTCTCCAAGTACGTTGGTCATGTAAGCGAAGTTCGCGGGTGCGCCGCCCAACACTCTTCCTGTCGGTAGAATGTCCCACAAAACTTCGCCCACTCCAATCATCACTGCCGGTTTATTCATGGCCTTATCCAACATCGCGCCTGCTGCTTATTGAAAGAGCCTGGGCGCAAAATCGGCGAGATACTTGCGCCATACTGTCCAGACATGCGCACCGGAACTCGCGACCCAAACGTGTTTGATCCCAGCCTTCTCCAGAGCCTCGTGAGATTCCTTGACCGGCGCGTGTAGAAAATCCTCGTTGCCGATTCCGAGCCACAAGAGACGCAATTGCCGGTTTAGCTTAGCGGGATCCGCCATAATTCCGTCATAGTCTTTGTCCGTGTCGGTGATGGCGATGGCGGGACTGAAGGCACCGAGAAATGCAAACTGGTCGAGATGGTTGAACCCGATGCGCAATGCCTGCGCACCCCCCATGGAAAGTCCCGCAAGCGCCCGGTGATCGCGGTCGGGAATGGTGCGGAAGCGTGAATCGATGAACGGAATCAGGTCTCGGGAAATGATCTGGTCCAGGGTTGGGTATCGTTCATCCATGAAGAAGCGCACCACGCCGCGCGATGGCGGGGGCGGAGTTGTCCCCGGTCGAGGCGGAGGGGGCGGTTGAAAATTCACGCCCGTCAGCCCGTCCTCATTGACGATGATCATCGGCTTGGTTTTGCCGGCCGCGATCAGGTTGTCAAGAATGAAATTCTCATGACCCTGGTAGCTCCAGCCGGCTTCGTCTTCACCGTAGCCGTGTTGGAGGTATAACACTGGATAGCGCGCGGCGCTCCGGTCGTATCCCGGCGGCGTGTAGACGAAAATTCTTCTGGTTTCGCCTGTCGTTTTAGAGAAGTACCATTCGATTCGTACGTTGCCATGCGGAACATCTTTCACCGCAAAGAACTCTGATTCATCGCCAGGGACTTCAAGCCCACTTACTTCCTTGCGTGCGGCAAAAAACGTCCGACTTCCAGGATCGTTCGTGATGAAACCATCGATGGAAATCCCATAGTAGTAAAAGCCAGGCGCCAGCGGCTTGGTGGTCGCCTCCCAAACCCCGTCCGTCCCCTTCACCATGTCATACACGGACTGGCCGAAACCCAATGACACCTGAAGTTTCTGCGCCTGTTCCACTTGAACTCGGAACGTAACGCTGAAATCGGCATTGATCCGCGGAAAGTCCGCGCCGGGGATATTGGTTGAGGCGGGATGGGATGGGATGACTTGTCCCCAGCATGCCGCAAACGTGAGAACCAGTGCGACGATGATCCTTCCGAATGTCGTCATAGTGCAAGTCCAGGCCAACCGTCACTTCTTCGCTTTCGACTTTTCTGCCCCTCTTAACCGGATGAGGTCCACAGCTTCGGCCATCGCCTTGTAGCCAATCGCGCTGGGATGAAGGTGGTCTCCCGAGTGATAGCCTTCGCGAAATTGCGATGGATGGTTCGGGTCACGAACGGCTGCGTCGAAGTCAAAGACACCATCAAATGCACGACTGGTGAGAATCCAATGATTGACCGCTTGCCGCGTGGCCTCTCCGTCTTCGCTGTAATAGTCGGCGCCCTCGTATGGCGTAAGCGTCGCGCCAAAGACACGGATTCCATGCTGATGAGCACGGTCGATAATCTGCTTGAGTCCGACGATCAGGTCTTCTGCGCTCACCAGTTCGTGGACGAACGGCGGGTCCTTCAACGTCTCGCCATTCGGCAGCCGTGGTTTCATATGTGGCCAGCCGATGTCGTTGATTCCCTCGAGTACGATCACGGCCGAAACCCCAGGTTGCGCCAAAACGTCACGATCGAAACGTGCCAGCGCGCTGATTCCAGCACCATCATGCAGAATTCGGTTCCCCCCGATCCCAACGTTGACGACAGACAACTTAGCGGATACTTTTTCAGATCCCAGCCGCATAGCCAATATATCTGGCCAATCGGTGTACTCCCCTTGCTTGGCCCCGACTCCGTCTGTGATCGAATCTCCCAAGGTCACAACAGCAGTGGTTTCATCTGAGGTCCAGACTTCGACGTCGGCAAGCCAGTACCACGACATCCGTGTCGCCGGGTTCGGCATTTCGGCTTGCGCCGTCAAATCACCGGGGCCAGATACATAGGTTTCATGTTGTGCCCAAAAATGCGTGCTGGAAGCAGAAGCGCTGACGGGCAGATAGATGCTTACCGCAATCTCAGTCAAGGCAGCGACCTTCAGATCAACCGGGTCACTCAACACCGGTGCGCCCGGAGGAATGGTGACAGAGGCCCTTCCCCCGAAGGTCAGCGCCCGATCAGATTCGGGCACGATTTTTGCACCCTGTTGCACAAGAGCCACGTGCGCAGCGCCAATCGTGAGCGCCGCATTTCCGAATGCATTCGACAATCGAACCCGCAGGCGCCCGCCGCCGATTGTGGGTTTCACCACCATCCGGAGCGTTTGATTCTCGAACACGGGCGTTGGCGGTAGTCCTGGGAATGAAAGCGGTGCATGAATAGCAGTGCTCCAGGCGCTGACCCAGTATCCATCAGTGGGAGGCGTTTGCGCGCCAGCAACTGGGCTAACCAGCATCACAGCCAGAATGAGGGCAATCATCACGAGTCGTGTTCTCACCACGGTTTCTCCACGTTTCACAGTCCCTCGATCCTCTCTATATCGGTATCCAGAACGGATCACCGGATGGAATGAACTTGATTGGCACCTCACTGACAAAAGCCTGCAGCCAGCGAGCGCACTCGTCCATGCCCGCTTCCTCTCCCCCTTGATGCGGGAGCTGGATGAGCGCTTTCTTCTCCCCGGCGGCGATCGCATCGCGGATGTATTCTGGCGCTTCCCATTCCCTCCCTTCGAACACGAGAAGAACATCGACCTTGGGCAGCTGGGGCATGCACTGGAGAATGTAGTGACCTCCATTGCCAACCCGACTGACGCGCAGCTTTGGATCGCCGACCAGGCGCATACTGCGGAGCTTCAACTTCTTTTGCATGTCCCGCGCCAACTCTTCGAAACTGGTCTCCGGGATCACATACTGAATCGAAAATGGGTTGTCGCTTTTGACGCGGTAGTCTTCCCACCCCATCGCTCGATTCCATCCGGCAAAGATGCCATCGCTCGGTCGCCGGGCGTGCCAGTGATCGTGGAACCGCCATACCACCATCTTGTGCTTCTCGATGAAATTCACCTTGTGCCGGTAAAGTGAATCATCCCGCAGATCGGAGACCACATCGGCGGCGCTCCAGAATGTGGGTTCGTGCGTGATCACGAAATTGTTTCCCGCTGCTGCCGACCGCTCCAGCAGATCCAGGGTGGACATGAAGGTTGTGGTAATTCCTGTGATCGGCGCGTCCGGGTCGCCGATTTTGAATTCGTCCGCGGTGGGAGTCCTCCACGGCACTCCGACATTTTTTCGGATTCGCTCGACGACCTCACGAGCTGTCAGTCGCGTCGGGGACGATTGCCCGCGCATTAGAGACGGCCCGAGGAGCAGGCCGCTGCTGGCCAACTGACAGAAGCGCCGACGCGACAATGGTGTCTGGTTCACGAGTTCCCTTCTACGACAGCACCCAGAATGGCTCCCCGGCGGGAACCCACTCGATTGGAACTTCACTGATAAAGCTCTTCAGCCACGCGGCCATTTCGCCACCACCCGGCTCCTCAGAAGCTTGCTGCCCAATGAGAATCAGTCCTTTGACCTTCCCTGCCGTGACCAGGTCCGCAAAATATGGGACGGCCTCCCATTCGACCGCATCGCCTGCGATTACGACATCCAAACCTTGCTCGCGCAGCATGCGTTCGCTGTCCGCCACCAAAAGCAAGCCGTGGGTGAGTGCTACGTTGCTGACGCTGGACACAGCGTCGCCGATCACGCGAACCCCGTGAATCTTCAGTTTCGTCTGGAGATCCTGGGCCAGGCGCCCGAGCGAATTCTTCCGCAGCTGGAAATAAACATTTCGTGGGTCGTACTCATCGAGGCTCTTAGCCGGAACATGGAACTTTTCCCAACTCAGGGCGCGAACCAATCCGCGAAGCTGGCCGTCGGAGCGACGCGCATCCCAGTTCTCGACCAGACGGATGATGACCAGGTTGTTCTGCGTGATGAAATCCTGCTTGGCGCGGCACACCGGATCGTTGTCGGTCATCTCCTTGGGAGGAGCAGGACTATTGCGCCAAAACAACGGGGCACGCTCGCCGCGGCTATAAAAAGGAGCCTCGCGGCAGATGATGGTGTTCTTACGGGAAGCAACCGCGCCTCGAAGAACTTCCAGGGTCGGGGTAAATGTGGTCACGATCCCGGTAACAGCGGTATCGGCGCTTCCGTGAAGAATGCCGTCTGAAAAGCCGTCCGACCGCTGGCTCTGCCAGGGTACTCCTACGTTCTTCTGAATTCGATCGAGTAAGACCTGACCAGTAAGCATGGGTAAAGCCACAAACTTCCATCAGCTATGAATGCACGCTGTATACAGCCTACGAAGCACCAACTTTACTTTCCGTCCAAACGACGATCAAAGAACTTAACAATCACATTCAATGCATCTTTCGACTCGGGCACATCTACGTTGTAGAAAAACCCGTGGAACAAGCCTTCCCAGACGTGAAGCTCGGTTTCCACTCCCGCCTTCACCAATTGCTCATGGGAGTAGATCGCGCCACTCAGTTCAAACCCCCGCGTGCCTGTGATCATTAGCGTTGGCGGAAACTTGGCGAGAACATCCGGTGAACTGACGGGGGAAACCAGAGGGTCTTTGGGATTGGTCCCGCTGAAATACCCCAGCGGCGGCCCGTCCGAGGGACGCGGTGGCATGGGCGGCGCGAGTCGCGCCTCGCCGAGCGGCCAGGCGGTGTATAGCGCATCGCCGCCAAAAGCACCCCCCGCACCCGCACAGAAGATTCCAATTGCCCCCGGCGCCGGAAGGTTGTGGGCCTGAAACCAGGCGACGGACATTGCGGTCTGCATTCCGCCAGCCGAGCAGCCGTATATACCAATGTTTTGCGGCTTGTGCGTCTTCAGAAGTTCCTGATACACGGCTGCAACGTCCTCGCTCGCAGCGGGAAATTTATTGTCCGGACCTTGACGATAATCGACACTGACTACTTCGATCTGTCCCAAGGCCGAGATGGGAATCGATTCGAGTTCTGCACAACCAGGCCAGCAGCCTGAAAAGCCGCCGCCGTGCAGATTGATCAGAAGTCTATTCTTGTTCCTTGCTGAGACTCCAGACTTGGGCGTGTACACATACACATGCACGCCGCCGACTTTCTGGTCTTTCTTCTCGACCGCAAACAGTTCGTAGTCGCGTGCTAGATATCCCTTCATGAAGCGAGGTACTCCAGCATCCTGTTTCAGGATTTCCGGATCCTGCATGTCTTTCAAATGCTGGGTGACGTACGCCTTTGCCTCCGCGCTGAGAAACGGGGACATGGGCACGGTCTGAGCAGGAACTTCCACGGTGCCGTCGGCTTGCACCACGACTTTGGATGGCTCCACGGCGGGACGATCCTGACCAAAGACTGTACTGGGGGAGGGAATGCCTAGAAGGGCTGAACACAGCAACTGCAGGATGAAGCGCTGGTTCGACATAATCGCGATCCCCTTACCATTGGATTGAGCATGCTCGCGCTGATTAAACAATGTGGGCACCGGCCATTGCTGGCCGGTGCCGCTGAGAGGATCAGAAGCCGAGGCGTAGGCCAAACTGAATCGCGCGCGGCGGGTTCACCTGCGAAAGCACAACACCGAAATTCGGACTACCGATCTGCTCGTTTGGCGTGCCGAATCGCGCATGGTTGAATGCGTTGAAGAACTCCGCCGTAAATTGCAGATAGACATTTTCTGTAATGTTGTTGCGTTTTGATATCGAGAAATCCCAGTTATTAATGTGATCCATGCGGACGGAGTCGATGTTTCGAGGTTCGTTGCCGAACCTCACTTCGCCGGATGGATTGAAAATGGCGCCCTCGTTCACTGCCACAAAGCAGTCCGTGTTAAACCAGCCGTTTGCCGCCCTGTTTTGACGCGAGCCCGACGCTTTCAGGTTGCAGCTTGGAGCCAGATCGGGACGCATCCATAAACCTTGCGCGCCGAAGTATCCCTGCCCCCCGCCAAAGTTGCTAAGAGTCGTAGCGGGAAAGAACTGGTACACGCTCATGGGGACACCACTCCGGAAAGTCGTGATGCCGTTGACCCGCCATCCACCGATGACGCCGTTCAACACTCCGTGAGCATCCCCCATATAGCGCTTGTTGCGGCCGAAAGGTAAGTCAACACCGTACCCAATGGACAGGTTGTGAGGAATGTCGTAGGAACTAGGCGCATACTCTTTTTCCAAGTGGTTATTGTCCTGAGTCGACCCTCCGAAGATGAAGCCTTCGTCGAGGAATGCGCTGGAGCTATCCGTGTTGGACATCAGCCGCGACCAGGTATAGGCCACACTGAGAATGCCGTTGTCGCCAAACCGTTTCCTATAGGAGGCCTGCAGCGAACGGTAGTTGGATCTGCCTCGGTGCGGATCCAGGAATAGAACTCGCCGATATTGTGGGAACGGCAGCAAGAGCTGGCCCGTGGCAATCGTAGGTCCTGCGAAGGGACCACTCGTAATGATGCCAGCGAACGGATTTGGCACCTGGGCCTCTAAAGCGGCCGGCCCCATGGAGAAATACTTATCGGGCAATTGATTCAGATTGATATTCGAAACGGTCGCCCACCCCTGCAGGAGGAGGTGTGTACCCTTCGAACCGGCGTATGCCACCGTGAGCGAGGAATCCTTGCCGATCTGCCGTTCGAATGCCGCGTTCCATTGCTGAACATATGGCATTGGATCGCCAGGCACGCGCATGGCAAAGACGGGCAGTCCATAGAAGTCGCCCGGCGTCGCGCTCCGCCGCTTTGGCTGCGGCAGCCCGTTGGGGAACGGGTTAGCCACTGTCGACGTTGAATCACCGGCACCCTGAGCTGCATTGATGGGCGAGAGATTAGGTCCATCCTGGCTAAGCGTAGCGGGCGGATATGAGATCCCATACGCCCCCCGCAATACAGTTTTGTCGGTGAGCCGGTAGGCGAATCCGAGGCGCGGCGAAAACAGTTTCCAGTGTAGATTGTCTTCTCGTTGTGATTTCCAATCCGGACTGTTAACCAGAGCCACATTTCCCATCACTTGTTGCGTCTGGCCGGTGACCGGATTATCGATGGATCCGATCGGGCTGGCTTGGTTGGGCAGAAACACGGTGTCATTATTACTGGCTTCTGAGAAAACGCTGGGCTGATCCCAGCGGAGACCGGCGGTGATGGTAAGTTTTCTGGTGGCCTGGAAGGTATCGTCGATAAAGAAACCATAGGACGTGAAGTACGCTCGGGAGCCGCCCACCATTCCAGACGCTACCTGTGAGCCTTGTCCCCCAAGAATGCCAAGCAGTGCCGACGCCACTGCGTTGCCCTCGGTCGGCAAGCCGGGTGCCGCAGTAGCCGAATTGTCGAAGTTCACCGTGAGTACCCCGTTTTGCGGGGCGGAAACCCACTGCACATGGCGACCGGCACCGCCAAACTTGAGCTGATGGCGGCCAATAATCTTAGTGAGAGTGCCCGACAATCCGATTACGTTTTGGGTCCAAAACAGCTGCGAACCAATGCCATTACTGCCCGTGGTTCCAGAGTTATCGTTGAAGGCCATTGCGGGATAGTTCGCTGGCGCCAGAAGCTGGCTTGTAAGACCTGCCCAGCCCGGACCGAATTGGGAGAGGTCAACGCCCTCACTGTCGGGGAACTCGTGTTGGAAAACACGCAGATAAGAAAGCCGCAAATCCAGAATCGTCGAGGAATTGATGGCGTGAGTGTCCCCGAGGATCGCCGAATGTGTGTAGACACCCGTGTGGCCCTGGCCGGCTGTGTGAGTTCCCCAGGCATCATAGGCGTCACTATCTGCCTTCCAATACGAGTAGCGCCCAAACAGAGTGTTCTTTTCGGAAAAATGATGGTCCACACGGGCGTTGTATTGAGCGTTGACTCCGCCGGTCGCCATATTCGTAATGAAGTTATTCGATACACCCGGCCGGTTAGGCGCGGGGTAAGATTTCGCAAAGAGCGCTAACGCCGAGGTGTCAAGAGGGGTCGTAATCAGATTGTTAGCGAAGGGCGTCCCGTCCGCTGGATTGTAGATTTGATGGATTGGGTTGTCTTGTAGGTCTTTATCATCACAGATTCCACCCGTAAATCCAGTGGTACAAATTCCCGAAAAGTCACCAGTCAACATGTCGGCTGTAGGAACTGTATTGTTGACGGGCGTTCCAGTTTTCAATACTTGACGCTCGAACCCGAAGAAGAAGAATGTCTTGTCCTTCAGGACCGGCCCGCCGATCGTACCACCAAACTGATTCTGCCTGAGTGGAGGACGAGCAAGCGCGGTTCCACCCGGACCATTGTGGTTGTTGAAGTAGTCGTTCGCGTTCAAGACTTTGTTCCGCAGGTACTCGTATGCAGTCCCATGGAACTTATTGGTTCCCGACTTCGTCGTGAGGTTTATGATTCCTCCCGCGTAGCTGCCATACTCGGCCGCAACATTGTTCGTCACAACACGGAACTCCTGCACGACATCCTGAGATGGAATCAAGGAATTTAAATTGCCGGCCGGCGCATTGGACGCGACGCCATCGATATAGAACGAGCTCTGGTTACCGAAGCCGCCACCGATCGCGTAGTTTCCAAACCCAATGGCGTTAGTTCTAGCGCCACCTGACTGATTGGAGACTGCGTTGCCGTACGTGCCACCCTGGGCGACGACACCCGGCACCAGCGTCAGCATGTTGTTTACGTTTCTTCCACTGAGAGGTATGCTCTCAACTTCTCGCAGACCGACGGTTGTCCCCAAGGACGCGCTGTCCGTCTGCAACGGCGGCGCCTCGGTGGTCACAACCACACTCTCGCTCACATTGCCGACCTGCAATGTAGCGTCTACACGGGTAGTGACGTCCACCTGAACCTCGACGTTTTGCTGGGTAAAACGCTTGAAGCCAGCTTGCTCAATCTCGACCCGGTACAAGCCCGCGCTGACGTTGGCAAAGGCGTAGGTGCCGGCACTACTGGTCGGCATCGATCGATTCTCGTTCGTGCCGACATTGGTGAGGGTCACCTTCGCGCCTGAGACGGTTGCACCGGTGGGATCGGAAACGCTTCCGACTACACCACCAAACCTGACTTGAGCGTTGGCCGACAGACATGATCCGACAACTCCGGCGAGAACCAGAACACTCATCACCCGCAAAGCAACGGATCGCGGAGTCGAGAAACCTGCGACTCTGGCCATGAAGGTCTTTGCAGAATGAAAGGAGAGGTTGGAAAACTTCGACAACTCAGCAGGGACAGCGGTCAGAGTCTTACGCATCTTGTTACCCCTCGACTTGGAAAGGCAAAGTTGTTTTGGGCTCGCTGCCGGGGCGCGAAATTGATGCCTCTACACGCCCGAACACGAACGTCGCCTCAACTCGACCGGCGACAATCCGCAAGCAGTTAGGACGAACCAACTAGAAGCTTTGGCATCCTGAGTTGTCAAGGCAAATTGCAGACAACTATCAAGAAGTTGTCTATACCATCGCGAGTGGAAAGGCTTCCAGAAATGGTATTCCACCTATCCGTGGAGAGAGACTGATGGGTTCCTGGCTGAAGGTCGGTCGGCTTCGCGTCGCGCCGTACAACCAATTCATATCCGCTAGTTCCTACTATTTTTCTTTACCTGCATGCCGCACGATTTGCGCACGATCAGTTCGCATCGGAGAAGCACGTCTCGCGGGGGCAGATCAGGATTGGCAATTCTGTCAAGCATGACCGCCACCGCAATCCTTCCGATGTCACGGCAAGGCTGGTGCATGGTGGTGAGCGGTACCGGCAGCAGCCGCGCATATCTCACATCGTCGATCCCTACGATGCGAATGTCCTCCGGGATCCGCTGACCGAGAGAGAGCAACGTATGCATGAGATTTCCGGCCGTAAGATCGTTCGCACACACGAACGCATCGGGCCGATCTTTTTTTAGCATGGACTTGATGAATTTCGGGTCGGAAGCATTCCCGGTTCTGACCAAATCGCGAGCGGGCTTCTCACCCTGCAACAGCAGAGCCTCTCGATAGCCCGCAATTCGAGCATCCACGGTCGGCGCCGAATTTGGTCGCGCGAAAAACATGATGCGTTTCGCCCCCGCCTTAAGCAAGTGTTCCGTGGCCAGGAAGGCCGTGCGACGGTTATCAATCCCCACCAGATCGTACTTGCTGCGTTGAGGATATGGCTCCAGACAGCGGTCCAGGAGCACAACGGGAATGCGAGCTCGATCGAAGGCCGCAACGATCCTGTGGTTTGCCTGAAATCTGTTTGTACTGAACTCAACAGGGGCGAAGAATACACCGGAAACCTTGCGTGAAATGTAGTGCTCGCAGAGCTGCTCTGCTGCTTGTTCTTTCTCGTGTTCCTGTGGGGTAGCATTACCCCAAAGCAAAGCGTGATGCATGGCCTCTTGCGCCTCCATCATGCCTTTGCAGATTGCCTCGAAAATTTCAGTCTGCCCAAGTTCGGGGATCAGCAGCCCGAACACGTGGCTTCCCGTCTTTGAATTTGAAGAAACGAACGTACCGGAACCAACACGCCGCGTGACAAGTCCCAATAACTGCAGCTCGTGCATGGCACGAAAGACGGTCATGCGTGACGCACCAAAGCGCCTGACCAATTCCGCTTCGCTGGGCAACCGCTTGCCCGACTTGTAACGGCCAGACGCAATATCTTCCTGAAGTTTTTCGAGGATCTGGCGGTATTTGTGATGCGCCATCGTGGTCTCCCGGTGTTCAGCGAGCCTGTCGTCGACACGGCAACAAAGCCCACAAACACGACATCTTACTCCTGCGAAAGGCCGGATTACCATATACAACTTAAATGCTATTTATTGGCAATATGCTTGACGGCGAAGTCGCGGCCCCTTAAGTATTGTGGTTTGCGCGAGGCTCGTTTCTCCTCTGTCGTAGTGCGCTTCGGAGGCCAGAAGGGCGCGATTGTGAAGAATCAAGTTCAACTCATCACCTACGTTGATCGACTCTGTGGCGATCTGAAGCGGTTGGCGTTGATGTTGCAAGGTCCGTTCCACGGACTTTTCGGCGGAGTGCATCTCCTGCCGTTTTTTTACCCGATCGACGGGGCAGATGCCGGATTCGACCCCGCCGATCACACACAGGTTGATCCACGGCTAGGCGACTGGAATGATGTGCATACATTGAGCGAAGAGGCTGATGTAATGGCGGACCTCATCGTCAATCACATATCGACGGCCTCACCCCAATTCAAGGACTTTTCGCGTAACGGCCCAAGCTCCCTATTTGCAGGTATGTTTCTCACCTATGATCGGGTGTTTCCGACGGGTGCCCATGAAGAAGAGTTGCTGCGCATTTATCGTCCGCGCCCCGGGCTTCCGTTCACCAATGCCTTGCTGGAGTCAGGAGAGCGCCGGCTCCTGTGGACTACATTTACCCCCCAACAGGTCGACATCGATGTGCAACACCCCCAGGGCGAAGCATATTTGCAGACGATCCTAAGCACTTTTCAGACTGCTGGCGTACGCATGATTCGGCTGGACGCTGTGGGTTATGCAATTAAGAAGCAGGGAACAAGTTGTTTCATGATCCCGGAGACGTTCGGCTTCATCTCGACGCTTGCGTCCCAGGCTCACGACCTTGGGATGGAAGTCCTGGTCGAAATCCATAGCCACTATTCGCAGCAACTTGAAATTGCGCGACAAGTGGATTGGATATATGACTTCGCGCTTCCTCCGCTCATCCTGCATTCGCTGTTCGCGCGCGAGTGTAAGGCGCTTGGACATTGGCTCAGAATCCGCCCGAAGAACTGCATTACCGTGCTCGACACTCACGACGGCATTGGAGTGATTGACGTCGGCGCTGGCACATCCGGCGAGCCGGGCCTGCTTGAACCGGAAGAGATCGACAGCCTCGTTGAGACCATCCATTCCCGAAGCAAAGACCAGAGCCGAAAGGCCACCGGTGAGGCGGCAAATAACCTCGACCTTTATCAGGTGAATTGCACTTTCTTCGACGCGTTAGGGCAGAGTGAGGACGAGTATCTCATCGCCCGAGCAGTGCAATTTTTTGTGCCCGGGATTCCGCAGGTCTATTACGTCGGACTTCTCGCAGGCACAAACGACATGGAACTCCTGGCCCGAACTCAAGTCGGCCGCGACATCAATCGCCACTATTACAGGTCGACAGAACTCGAAAAGGCGCTGCAAGCCCCTCCGGTGCGGAAGTTGATTGAACTGATTCGTATACGCAACAGCCATCCTTCTTTTGCCGGAACAGCGAAAATCGAGACTCCATCCGATCGAAACCTGACGATCACATGGACGAATGATGGACACTGGACAAAGCTCGACGTGGATTTCGCCAAGGCACAAGCGGTAGTGACCTACTCCAGCGAAAGCCCCGCCAATGGACTGCAGGGCGGGCGTTGGGAATCACGGGAAAACGTCGACTTTCCGAAGGTAATGCAATGAAGGATAACGCCAGTGCAGTACAGAATTTGTCCGCGATCAAATGGCTCACGTTCTTGATGTTCATGATGTTTGCGATGACGACGGACTCCGTCGGCGTCATTATTCCTGAGGTCATTAAAGAGTTTCACCTCAGCATGACCGTTGCAGGCGCGTTCCACTATGCTGCGATGTCAGGGATCGCGGTCGCGGCTTTCTTCCTTGGTTACTTGGCTGACAAGTTGGGACGAAAAAGAACCATCATTTTAGGCTTGGTTCTTTTTGCGCTGAACTCTTACCTGTTCGCCATTGGCAGGTCTTTCGTTTTCTTCATCGTCCTGCTCACGATTTCTGGAGCGGCAATCGGCATTTTCAAGACCGGAGCACTTGCCCTCATTGGCGATATCAGCACATCCACGACGCAGCACACCGCAACCATGAATGCGGTAGAGGGGTTCTTTGCCGTGGGGGCCATCATCGGTCCTGCGATTGTGACCCACTTTCTTGCGGTGGGTATTTCGTGGAAATGGCTCTACGTGATCGCCGGTAGCATTTGTGTGATCCTCATCGTGATCAGTTCATTGGTCCGCTACCCGCAATCCGCAAAAAGCACAGAGGGCGTGGACCTGCGCCGGACCGTGCTGATGATGAAGAATCCTTACGCTCTCGGGTTTTCGGCAGCGATATTCCTGTATGTGGCGGTCGAAAGCGCGATTTATGTGTGGATGCCCACTCTCCTCGCTGGTTACCACGGCCGGGCGGCATGGATGGCGGCTTATGCAATTTCGATCTTTTTCGTCCTGCGCGCAGCGGGAAGATTTATTGGCTCCTGGATGCTCGCAAAGTGGAACTGGGCTGCGGTTGTAACTCTATTCAGCCTGGCTATATTGGTCTGCTTTGTCGTGAGCATGGCGGGCGGAATCGGCACCGCCGTATTTCTTTTGCCTCTGTCCGGCTTGTTCATGTCTGTTCTTTATCCCACCATCAACTCCAAAGGCATAAGTTGTTTCCGCAAGTCAGAACATGGCGCGGTGGCGGGCGTGATTCTGTTCTTCACTTGCCTGTCGGCAGTGCTGGGACCACTTGCAATGGGGGCGATCAGCGACGCCCTTGGTGATCCAAAAGACGGATTTATTCTCGCCACGGGTTTTGCGGCTGTTCTCTTCATCGCACTGCTGCTCAATTGGATTTTCAATCCTACGCGACTACTTCTACAGAAGCTCGATGTCACGGAATACCAAGCCGTTCGCGCTTAGGACATAACGTGCAGGCCGGAGCGTTAGTCGGTCCACTCGAGCACTGTCCTTGAAGTTCGGCGGCCTTTTCACAAGTGGCACTGGCCTGCTATAAAGCCGTGACACTATTTTTGAGGAAGTGCCGAATTGCCTAATCACAAGCGCCCATCGTCCGTTGTTCATCATTCGAACATCCTGGATGGCCGGCCTGGTTTCCGTATTCACGGCAAGTGGGGCTATGTCTCAGTCCTTGAAGGTGGGGGTCACATATGCGAATTGATCATGCACAGTGCTGGTGATGTCAATCCTATGTGGCGGCCCACCTGGAAAACGATCGATCCGGAGTGTTACACGCCGCGCAACCACCTCCGAACTTACGGCCCCCCACCTGAAGGCAAACTGCTCGCCGGCATCGCTGGTCACAGCATCAGCTTCGATTATTTCGGACCGCCGTCCCCAGAAGAAATCGCAGCCGGACATAGCACGCATGGTGAAGCTCCCGTAGTGACCTGGCATCGCCAAATCTCGCGCGGATCGCCGACCGGGAGCCTACTCTTCGTGGCTGATCTTCCGCAGGCGCAAATGCGTTTGCAGCGAGTAATCGCGCTGGATCGCGAAGCACCGATTATCGATGTTGAAGAGACGGCATTCAACCTCGGCACTTTTGATCGGCCCATCTCTTGGAACCACCACGTGACCTTCGGCCCGCCATTTCTGGAGCCGAACATCACTCTGTTTGATATGCCTGCGACTCGCAGCAAGGTTTGTCCCGCCACATTCAGCACGAAGATGTCGCTGCAGCCAGACGCCGAATTCCGCTGGCCTAAAGCTCCCAAGAAACGTGGAGGCTTCCTGAACCTTCGTACCAGTGAAAAGGGGAGATACGGGCATTACACCGCGCATTTGCTGGACCCAACCCACAAGCCCGGTTTTATCGCCGTGTGCAACCCCAAGATGGGACTGCTGGTCGTATATCTGTTCAACCGAAATGACTATCCGTGGGTTGGCAATTGGGAGGAATCTTACAATCGTGTTCAATCAATAACTTATGTCGTATCAACACGCTGATTAGTTCGACTCCCGCCGCCTCCACCAATCATTCTAAACAACTTATCTATTATTCCTTCTAGATGCTGGTTGGTTCTGGCACCCGTGGTGCGGGGCGTGTGTTTTCGACATGAACCAAAGGGCGGACAGCCCATCGGCGATTTTGGAAAATGCAGCGTTTTCTTCAACCAATGAAATCGACAGTGCCGCATTTCTTGGGAATACTCATTTGATAGTCTCCTCCGCTCCAGAGGACTCAGGGGGTAAGCCGCAACCCAACGATCTACGCCCGAAACAACTGGGTGTCTGGTCACTTGCCGACCGTCGTTGGGAGTCGAAGGTTGACCTGAGCGAACCGACCGGCATCATCATGCCGTGGAAGGAGTGGATTGTTAGCTTCTATGACCATCCGAAGTTGGTCGAGCGAGCCACGGGCCAGATCGTTCATCGGTGGGATCACGTGTTTTCCGGTAAACAAGTTGGCCCCATCGATCTGGGCGATCCGCCCCCGCCTCCAATGGCGATTGACTGGCAGAGGGGCCGATTCGCGGTCGCGGACTCGAAGAACGTCACGGTGGTTGCCCTTTAGCCTTCGAGCTTGCTAGGTGTGCCATTCCAAGAGCTGTTTCTATACAACTGTCGTAACATCCCGATTACACTCAGAACCCCCGGAGACCCAGGGCCGTGCGGGGGCGTAGTGAGTGTAATCGCCTGATTTCAACAACTGAGCATATTGGCCCTGGTGAACGGTTTTCCGTACCATGGCGTACATGCAACAGCCAACTGCGTATTTCTGTTCGCTTTTCTTGGTCACCTGCCTTTTTCTTGGGGAGAACGCAAACGCACAACACATGAACGCGCAAGATTCACCTTGCAAAGCTCCGGCTTCAAACGCCGAGATGACAGCGTGCTTTATTTCAGCTTCTAAAACGGCTGACGAACGGCTCAATAGAATCTACAGCCACATCCGAGGAGTATTGTCCGCCGACGAGCAACGAGACTTGCAGGCAACACAACGCCTTTGGCTGAAATTCCGCGATGCGAACTGTTCGGCGGAAAGAAACCTCTACGCAGGGGGCAGCGCAGCGCCAACGGTCTATGCTGCTTGCATCGAAGCGGATACTCGCCAGCGCACAAGTGACCTCAAAGCGATGTACGGTTGGCGTTTGGAGAAATTCGGGAAGACAGTCGAGTAAAAGCGGATGCCCGGTTGAGTTCTGAGTGTAATCGCCTGTTCTCAACAGTTGAGCCTTTCTTGCTACACTGGGTTCGCCCATTAGAGCAAATGGTGTCGTGTTCATACTGCCCGTCAACGACGATGGATATGTAGGGCGAAGGGCATACGTTTTCCTCGGTTTGGTTGCTCTTAACGCATTCGTTCTCGTTGCCACCTACATCCATCCGTCCCATGCTGAGGCTCTCTTCCAGCAATATGGTTTTGTTCCGACCCATCCTTACTTCTCAACGCTGCTGGCATCAATGTTTCTCCATGCGGGCTTTTGGCACTTCGCTGGAAATATGTTCTTTCTCTGGATGTTCGCGCCTCGCGTGGAAAACACGTTCGGGAGGTTCCTATTCGCAGCGATGTACATCGTGAGCGGATGTGGTGCTGGTGCGCTGCACTTCGCGTTCAACAGGACGGCCACCATTCCGTTAGTAGGGGCCTCCGGTGCTATTTCCGGCATCGTCGGTGGCTACCTTGTACTGTTCCCGAGGTCTCGGTTCGACCTCATTGTCGTTTTGTTTAGATGGCCCGTGAAGACAATCCATACCTACACGTACGGCGCGGTCGGTGCGTGGATTGGCGAACAAGC
>Ga0302322_100001109_pt1 | contig 21878 bp, 18 predicted proteins | sample Fen_T0_2_FD_203757 | JGI IMG/M metagenome (GOLD analysis project Ga0302322, IMG submission 203757) | Peat permafrost microbial communities from Stordalen Mire near Abisko, Sweden - Fen_T0_2 | ecosystem: Environmental > Terrestrial > Soil > Wetlands > Permafrost | place: Sweden: Abisko...
GACAACGTGCTTTCGATGTAGCGCTCTTCGTTAAGGCACGGAATGACGACGATGGCTGCGGAGGGCGGGCTACGATCGCCAGGGGGATTGCCGAGAGTCGCAGTTGACATGGCCTAAACTCCTGCCGGGGCGAAACCTCGAAGGGTATCGAAGGATTTGAGAAGCTCGCCGCAACTTTGCCGGGTCGCGGCCAAGTCGGGAGTCGGGACGTTGCGTAGCGCGGCTGCGAGCGTCCGATAGCGTGCATCGGTCAAGTGCCGGATGAGTTCGCACAGAGACGTCACGGGATCGCCAGCGAGGATCGTGCCGATCCCCCGTTGCTGCAGCCAGCTCGCGGTTTCCACGCCCTGAAGTGCGATTGGGATGGCCCCGAAGAAGGAGCTCTCGTAGACGCGGTTAGGTAGCAGCCAAGCGGAGTTCAATCCTTGCTCGAAAAAGTCGACGGCCCAGCTGAAGTGCACGTCTCCGTAGAGCGTCGGTAGATTTTCGAAGCCATAGGGCCCCGAGAAGCTGAGATACGGATTTGCTGCGACCCGGGCTTCGAAATCGGGGAGTTCCTTCGGTGTTGGACGGCCGGCGATCTTCACTTCGAGCAGACCGTTCAACGCCCGGGCGGCTGCGCTGAGTATTTCGAGGCTGCGACGGCAGCGGATCATGCCGAAGCAGCCAATCCGCCACGGCGGGCCGCTGGGTGGGGACATCTGGCGGTCGATCTTGCTGTCGAGCAGCAGAACCTTGTTTTCTAGAATCGTGACCGGCCGGTCGAACCCCCTCGGATCGAAATATTCCGAGACGAAGCGTGGTGAGCTGGTGAGGATGACGTCGACATCGCGCATCAGCCGCTTTTCCATCACGCGCAACAGCCGGCTCGGCAGCGCCTTGCCGAGCAGCAACCGGTGAATATCCAGACACTCATAGGCGAGGGATGCGGACGGCTGATAACGCCGTCGGGCTTTCGCCGCCACGTACAGCATCTCGAGGTTTCGCGCGAGCACCACGTGGCTGTCGCTGATCATGTGCTCCAGCCGATGCAGGTTCAGACCAGCCGCAGCTACCGAGCCGATCCGCGCCAGCAAGGCTCCGTCTCGGGTCCGACCGAGGTCGACGACCTTGCATGTCGCGATCTCACGCGGGCTCGTGGTGGTGCGCCGGAAGCCCGCGAGTTGCACATCGGCGCCCCCAGCCGACAGCATCCCGACGCGTCGATGAACGGCAGGATCCGAGAGGTCATGCACCAGATACGCAATCTTCAGTTCAGCCTCCTCTTTGTCTCATCGCGTTTGTCCCGAAGCGGCGTCCAAGACCGTGTTGCGGCCATTGCTCGGAGAGTTAGACCATATCGAGCAGAGCGGCATCGGCCCGAAGCCGTTAACGCTAACGTCATGCCATGCCAAAACGAGTATTCGTTCTGGCCTCATTCGTCTCGCCGCAGGAAGAAGAAGTTATTGATATAACGGCCGCCAGATCCGGTTTGTTGCGACGCGACGGCCATGTCTGCGCTGATCGGTGACAAGCGGTCGCCCTCGAGCACAAAGCAACGATATCCGAACTCGGCGAGGCGTTGGAAGACGCGACGGATCGAGCCAGCGTTGTGCCGCTCCTCGATTTCAATCATCAGGTTCGGTCGATCGCGCTCAAGGACACCGTGCGCGCCGGTCAGCACCGCCTCTTCGTGTCCCTCGACGTCAATCTTGACTAATCCGACCGGCGGCAGAGTCATGCCGTCAAGCCGCCGAGCTGTGACGGGGACCGATCGAAACGCCGTGCCTGACAAATTATTGCTCGGCGCGAGCGTCCCTAAAGCGGCTTCACCGCCGCCGGCTCCTGCGATGGGCACGCGCAATTGCACTGTACTATTCTCGTCCGAGAGCGCGACATTCTCGATCCTGACGTTGGCAGGCAGCATCCGGGCCGCTTCCTTCGCGCTCGCCGGATTGGCCTCGAAGGAGAGCACTTGTGCCGCGAACCGCGCGAAGTGACGGGAATAGAACCCCAGATGGACGCCAACGTCGATCACAAGCTTATCGGGCGGTATTAAGTTGCGGATGTACCTGATTTCCGGTTCTCCGGCGTCGGTATGCAGATATTGCTGGTATTTGAGCCAGTGCCAAAAGGCTGGAGAAAATTTATGAAGAAATCGGGACAACAACATCTTCGCTCCAATACTTTCATGCGGATCGAATTGACCGGGACGCCAACACCTGTTGATAAAGCGGCTCTAGCCGATCGGCGGTATTTTCCCATGACATATTGACAGCGGTTTGCCGGCCTTCGGCACCGAGCCGCTCGCGCAACGTACGATCGCGCAACAGGCGGCGCATTGCGTGATGAAGTCCATCCACATCTCCAGGAGCGACGAGCAACCCATTCTTATTGTCTTTGACTAATTCCGGAACGCCGCCCGACCGGGTCCCAATTACAGGGACACCGGCTGCGAAAGCCTCTAGGATCACGAGTCCGAACGTTTCCTGGAACATGGAAGGAAGCACGAAGACGTCAGCTGCGGCGTAGTAGGACGGTAGTACCATCGGCGAGACGATACCGAGCAGCGCTGCTCGCCGCCGCGCCACCGTGTCGGCCAGGATAGCACGGACATGCCGTTCAGCCGAATCTTGCGGACCATGGCCATCGGTCCAAAGCTTGCTGCCGCCAGCTATCGCGAGGAAAGCGTTTTCATGCTCCTCCGATAACGTCAGGAATGCCTGAGCCAGCTGAACAACGCCCTTTTCGGGCCGGATAGCACCGGCGAACATGAAGAGCACGTCGCTATCTTTCAACCCGAGATCGCGCCGCACGCGTTCGCGAACTTCCTGACGCTGTTCGCGTGACAGAGCGTCGGCATCGACGCCGCTCTGATTGACGACGATATTCGCAGCAGGCGCCGCTTCACCGACCCGTTCATGTGATAGCCGCAAGCGGTGCGCGACGAAGGAACTGACGGCAATCTGTGCCCCAAACTTGCCAATGTCTTGCCAAAAATGAGGTGCAGCTTCATCAAACGCTGCGTCCGTCAGGCCATCGAGCGGATTGTTGTGGAAATGCATGACCTTTGGTTGTTTCCGAAAGAAGCGTGTTCTGCGGTATTCGTGAAAATGGATGAGATCGAAGCGTTTCAGTCGAACAAATGTGGCCACGCTGAGGTGGTTGCGAAGGTCCTTGACCTTGCCACGGTAACTGATCTTGGCCCACGCATATGGTCGAAGATGCTGCAGGCTCACGCCTTCCCAGTTGCCTTGCCATGCTGCGGGAGCCATCGACGCGACGGTAATTTCGGCGCCACGCTTGGCCTGAATCCGCGCAATTTCGAGCGCGACGCGTTCCGTTCCACCGGTTGCGTCGATCATCGGCTTCTTTGGAACGAGGCCGATTCCAAGGAAATGCAAGACTCTCACGACATGATCCCAAGCCGATCCGCAGCAATCCTTGGCCGTCTGCAACGGCGCGCATCCGACACTATTCCTGCGAAATCTCCGGTCGCCGACTGGGCCTGCTTCATTCGCTCGTCTTCTTTACGGCTCAAACTATCGATGTGATATTTCCGGGCGGAACTTCTACAATGTATATCGCCTAAGGCAAGATCGGACCATAATCGCTCGACTCTGCGGATTTACTATGAATCGACGATCATGTGCGGCGTATGGCATCCGGCGTTTCATCTGTACTACGCTGTACTACTAAATGCGGAAATTGAGTACGGCCGCACGCGGATCAAATTCGAAGCAAGATGGTAGGATTGTATTTTGTCGCTCCGACGGATCGTCACCGGTGCCGCGTTCGTGTCCTCGGCCAGCGTCATTCGGATCCTCGCCCAATTCATCGCGCTTCCCATCCTGTCGCGGCTGCTAGTCTCGAGCGACTATGGACTCGTCGCGATTGCGTCCCCGTTCATCGCCTTTGCGATGCTGATCACGGACGCCGGCCTCGGCATGTCTCTGGTGCGGTCGACGCCGCTCGAGGACGATGCGGCCTGGTCGACGAGCTTCTGGGTCATCTCCGCCCTCGGCGGAACGCTGGCCGTGATCCTGCTGCTGCTATCGCCGTTTGCGGCTTACGTTTTCGACGAACCAAAGCTGCAGCCGATCATCTTCGTTCTTTCGTTCACGATCGCTGCGCAGGCCGCGGTCGTCATTCCGGGAGCCGCCCTGCAGCAGTCGCGTCGTTTTTCCATGATCGCGTTGATCGAGATCAGCTCGACCGTTATCGGAATCGCGACGGCCGTGACAGCCGCGCTGCTAGGCGCCGGCGTATGGTCGCTGGTCGCTCAGCAGATTGTGTTTTTCGCGGTCCGCTTTTTTCTGACCCTGTTCTGCTCGCCCTTTCGTCCGCGTCTCATTTTCGATCTGTCAGCAATCAGGCACCATCTGGTGTTTGGCCGGGACGTGCTCAGCACGAATTTGATTGCTCATGTGTCGGGATCGATCGACAATCTGGCCATCGGCGGCGTGCTCGGCCCGACGGCGGTCGGCTACTACAACATGGCGATGCAGTTCATCCGGCTTCCGACCATGATCATCACCGGTCCGCTGCAGTTCGTGCTTTACTCGCACCTGGCGACGATCAAGGACAATTTGCCGGCAATCCGGCGGACCTTCCTGCTGATCACGCGGATCCTCGCGATACTCGTCTTTCCGGCGCTGGCCATGGTTGCCGCTGCCCACCATTCAGTCTTCGCGATCATTCTTTCCGAGAAATGGTCCCAATCGGGTACGCTGTTCATGATCCTGGCGGCAGGTGGTGCGGTACAGGCGATGACGGCCCTGGGCGGTGATATCATGCTTGTGCTGGGGCGCTCGGATCTGCGTCTGCGCACGACGATCGAATTCAGCCTGATCTGGCTCGTGACGCTGCTGCTGTCGGTGACGTTCTTCCGCGATATCCGCTGGGCGGCAATCGCCTATAGTTGCGCCGTCGTACTCTATGCGCCGCGCACGCTGAGCATCGTCCTGTCGCTGATCAGCTGTCCGTTCAGGCAGTATATGGAAGCGATGGCCGTGCCGGCGCTCGTGTGTCCCGCCGCTATCTTGCTCTACATGGAAATCGTTCAGGTCTGTGAGCCGTCGCAATTTGTCGACGTGGCGGTCGCGGCCACCCTGACACTCGTCACGATGGCGGTCTGCGTCTTGATCCAGTTGCGCTTGCTGCGCGATGAAAGCGCCGAGGTTGCACTGCCGTTCCGTTCGACACCCGTCACGCAATGATTTGAACCGGGCCAAGCAGCGCCATGAAGCTCTCCGTCGTTATCTGCACCAGGAACCGAGCCCCTGCGCTCATTCAGTGTCTGGAGTCCATTGACGTCGCGGCCCGCCGTGCCGGTCTCACGGATGCCGAAATCATCGTCACTGACAACGGGTCAAGCGATGGCACGCCGGAGATCGCGCGGAACTGGGCGACGGGGGCCTCGATCGCGGTCCGCCTCGAGCACGAGCCTCGCCCTGGGATCACCATCACAAAGAACCGCGGCTTGCGGGCCGCGCGTGGCGAGCTCCTGGTGCTGACCGACGATGATTGCCGCTTGCAGCCGGACTATTTCGTTCATCTGCTGCGCCTTCATGAGACCGATCCGACGGCGGCGCTGCGTGGCGGCCGCGTCGAGCTTGGGGACCCCGCTGACCTGCCGCGGACGATCAAGACCGATACGATGCGCCGCCGCTGGCATATCGGCGATCGCTCGGCCCGTCGCGAGAATCTCGGCAACTGCTTGCTCGGATGCAACCTGTTCATGACGCGAGCCGTCTATGAGCGCCTCGGCCCGTTCGATGAGCGGTTTGGCGTCGGAGCCATCCCGGCGGGGGAAGACACGGACTATATCTTCCGCGCCTATACCGCCGGGCTCAGTATCGAATACGTCCCCGACATCGTTGTCTACCATCATCACGGGCGGAAGGTGCCTGAGGCTGCGAACCGGTTGTGGCGGAATTATATGATCGGCTCAGGCGCGCTCTACGCCAAGCATCTGATGACCTGCCCGTCGCTATGCCTGCAACTGCGATGGGATCTAAAGCATTTTGCCCGCGAGGTCGTTATGCGGAAGAATCTCTTTCTGCCTGACTACGGCTTCTCATACGCAGACAAGATGCGTTGCTATGCCGGCGGTGCGATGTCCTTCCTCTCTGGGGCGCTTTTGCGCGTGCCGGCTGGACGGCGCATATGACCGTGGTTGCAGTTGTCATTCCGTATTATCAGAAGAAGCGCGGGATCTTGCGCCGCGCTCTCGGATCGGTGCTTGGTCAGGTCCTGCCAGACGCGGTCCGGGTCAGAATCATCGTCACCGATGACGGCTCTCCTGTCCCGCCGGATGGTGAATTCGACGGATTGCCTATCGCGCCGCCGTTTGAAATGGAGATCATCCGGCAAGCAAATGCCGGTGCTGCAACTGCCCGGAACAGCGGCCTGAATGCAGTCTCCGCGGAGATCAGCTACATCGCGTTTCTGGATTCCGATGATTTCTGGGAGCCGTCGCACCTGGCTACCGCTCTTGCTGCGCTCGAGCTGGGTTTTGACTACTATTTCTGCAACAATCGTCGGCTCGGTGGCCACGCGTCCTATTTTGCAGCGACCGGCTTCGACCGCCACCTGTTGACGCAGGGGACACGGCTGGCCAATGGCGTCTTTGCGCTCCGGCCGGCGGATTTGATCTCCTTCTCGTTACGTGCCTGGACTTCGCTGACGCCAACAATTGTATTCCGTCGCGCCATTGCGCCGGATCTGCGCTTTGATCCGTCACTCCGGGCGGCCGGTGAGGACTGCCATTTCTTCCTGCAACTCATGAGGCGTGCGTCAGCAATCTGCTGTTCGCCCGCGATCAACGTCACCTGCGCCGATGGTGTGAATATCTTCTATTCGACGTATGACTGGGATGGTCCGGCGCACCTTTCGCGCCAAATCGGCCAGCTCCTGAAGTCGTATCGCTATTTGCGTGATCTGGGGCTTGCGGAAGCCGATAACGACTACGTCCGTGTCTGCGTCAGGCAGGAGCGTCGCAGCGTCGCATTCTTTTTCCTGCGCGCGCTTGCCAAGATGCGGCTGAATGCGCTCGCTGATATCCGCGGACTGATGCGCGACGATCCGAGCTTTTGGGTGTGGTTTCCGATCAGTGCGGCTTCCGTGATGGTGTTGTTTCCGCTACGACGTTTCTCTCCCAGGGACTGAATGAACCAGCGCGACGGCTTTGAATGAACGCTCTACCTGGAGGCGCACGCCTCTATCTTGGCCGAGAAGCTCCTGATGTCGTCCGAGCCCATGATCTCAATGCGCGGCAAGCGGAGTGGATTGTCCTGGGGCGCGGCCGCCGGGGGATCGCACGTGAACCCGAACTCATAAGCGCAGGTCGGCAGCAGGCGTTCGATGAGCCGGTCATACACGCCATAGGGGTAACAAAATGCTGCAGGTCGTTGTCCCAGCGCGCGGTCGATGATCTCGGCCGATACGCGCATGTCGTCGTAGGATTCGCGGACGTCCAGCCGCGAAAACCGGTGATGCATCAGCGAGTGGCTTCCAATTGTAACCCCGCCCGCTGATATCTCGGCGAGCTCGGACCAGCCCATCAGCGGCTCGGGTCGTCCAAGTGCCTGATCCCAGTCCGAACAATCGCCGACCTTGGCTGCAACAACGAACATCACGCTCGGAAAGGCCAGGTTCCGGAGCACAGGCCATGCGTGATCATAGAAATCGCGATAGCCATCGTCGAACGTGATCAACACGGGGCGGCGTGGCCAACGACCGTCGCCTCGCCTGGCCGACCTCAGCAGATCGATGGAAAGTGGTGTAAAGCCGTTCCGCCTCAGCCATCCCATCTGCTGCTCGAACTGCGCTGGTGTCACGCGATAGCGTGCAAGTCCCGGATCACCCTCATCCGCAATGCGGTGGTACATCAGGATCGGGATCGAGGGGGAGGGAAGTCCGCGGTCATCGCAGGTCCACTCTCCGGCATTTGCCCGGCGTAGTTGTCGCGCGAGACATGCGCCTACTCCTGCGGACAAAACGACCCGCGTCTCGTCTTCGAGATGCCTGGCAAGCTCGCCGGGCGATCGCAGACGCAATCGGGACAAGGCGTTGCCGATCGTAGCGGTCCAAAAACGTCCACTTCCGATCAGGCAACGCACAGCCGCCCGCAACGGCAGGTCTCTTGCCTGGTCCATGAGGCTCCACGCGAAAGAGCGACCTGCCGCGCCTTCATGTCCGGTCAGGAAGACGAGGCCGAGATGTCTGCCGCCAAAGCTAAGCTGGATGGCAGTCGGTCGGCTCACGCTAAATGCGTCGTCGCGCAGCGCCGCGATATCGACGGCCGTCTCGGCAAGGACATCATCTGACGCATTGCCGCTGTGTCCAAAATCCAGGCCCAAACCGTGTTTGGCAACGGTCAATGCGGTTGCTCTGACGCGCCCTCCTCCTGGCCAATCCAGCACTTGCGCAATCAGGTCCTGGATGTCCGGTCGCCAGCGTTCCCACTCATCTGCAGCGATCGATCGACGTCCGAGTTCATCGAGCATGGCCGCGGATACAACTTCCCCGAGATAGTCCGGCCGGTATTCCGGCAATGACCTGGGGGGGGCGAGCAGCCCCCCCGAAACCGGGCGCCCAGCTGCAATGCCACGTGCTGTGGAGCTGATACGATCGAGATACTCGTCCCAGCTCGATGCCGGACCGGCGCTGGTCATCTGAACATTCCGGTCAGGAGGAATTGAAGCATGGCAAGAGCATCGGCGCACAATCGAGGATCTTTCCAACCATGCCACAGCGCGAGCGGAAGAGCCACGGGCCGGATCTATCAAGCTTAATCGTCCGACCCGAATACCAGCTCTACGTTCTTGGTTTTAACCAACTTACCTGGATTCCACCGCATTGCTGGCGTTTTTCGAACGGTCGAGTAGTCTCCGACATCATCTGGCGTCAGACAGCGGACGGTACTGGTATGAAAACATGGTCGGAGGTGGACTCGGCTGCAAGTTCCCAGTCCCGACTTGGTCATCTGGATTCCATCAGAGGAATCGCTTCGATCATCGTCCTCGTCGCTCACGTTTGGAGCATGAACGACGATGCGTTCCGCTCTTCGCATCACCAACTCCATGCGATCGGCTCTTTTTCGGATTTGTTGCTTTATTGCCTGTCGCGGTTCGAGGAGGCAGGCCGCTCGGCCGTCATCCTGTTCTTCGTCCTCAGCGGCTTCGTGCTCGCCTATTCGCTGAAGAAAAACCCGCTCCCATACAGCGGCTATGCCGTCAAACGCATCTTCAGAATCTATCCAACCTTCTTTGTCGCGATCCTGATCAGTTATCTGCTTCACAGCCTGATCGGCATCCATCACATGTCGGACTCCGAGTGGGCGCGGACCGGCGTCGATATAGCGGATACTTCGCTGCCGATGCTGGCAAAAACGCTATTGCTATGGGGCACGAACGCGACGCACGGCCTCGACGGTGTTGACTGGTCGCTCGTCCATGAAATGCGCGTGTCGCTGATCTTCCCGCTGCTCTTGCTGGTCGTAACCCGTTACAGGTGGCTGGCCGTTGCGGGCCTATTTGTCCTGTCCGTCATCTGCACCGAGGCAACATTCTCGTATCGCGGCCTTGTGCTGACAGGATTCCAGGAGCCGACTTTCCCGGAGACATTGGTCGACACCAGCTATTTCGTTGTGTTTTTTGCGGCCGGCGCCGCTCTGGCACTCGACCGCGACAGAGTCGTTTATGTGCTGATCAGGCTGCCCAGACTGGTAAAGGCAATGTTGTTCGCAGCCGTGGCAGTCATGTTCCTGAAGACCGACGCCAATCTGCACACGGCGGCTGGATGTATCCTGGACTACATGCGAGGAATTGGGTCGCTGATCGTCATCGCTCTGTCGCTCCGCGCCGGCTCGTTCCAGCGCGCGCTCCAACATCGCGGGCCGGTCTGGCTGGGACGGATTTCATATAGCCTCTACCTCGTGCACCTTCCGATCATCTATATCGCCGATCAATTCGCGTTCGAGGTGCCCATGATTGTGACGGGTCCGCTGGTGATCGTGCTTTCGATCGGAGCGGCGACCGTATTGGCAGAGCTGGTCGAGTTTCCCTCCATCAAGTTTGGCAAGAGATTTGTCACCCAGGAGCCACGGCTGGCGCCAGTGACATCGGCATGACGTAGACCGATATGTCAATACATGAAAATGACAGCGTCAGCCTGCGAATGGACCTTTGTTGCACTGCTCGGCTGCTGCTGAGGGACGACGAGCTTCATTCGCGGCAGTACGGCCGGCGGTCTCTGCAGCTCTCGTCGTTGCTATATGACGTGATCACCGGTTCAAGTCGATGAGTGGTGTGGTCAGGCAGGAACTTCTCACGATCCAATACCTGCGCGGGATCGCTTCGCTGTTCATTCTCGGCTATCATCTGACGCTCCGCTATGGCGGCACAATTGCGGTTGGCGCCTTTCGTACCGATTTGTTCTTCGTCGTCAGCGGCTTTATCGTATGGGTGATCACGGTTGACCGGACGATTGATCCGGCGACCTTCATGGCTCGACGCATCATTCGCCTCGTTCCGAACTACTGGCTTGCCACGACGGCCACAGCCCTTTTGATCCTGGCAAAGCCGAATTTCACGTATGGCCACGAGCTTGACTCGTTTCGCTTCTTGGGCTCGTTGTTCTTTCTGCCGACTCTGTCACATGATCGCATTCTGCCGGTCGTGCTGCAGGGGTGGACGCTGGTCTATGAGATGATGTTCTATATACTCATTTCGGCCTCACTGTATGTCACGCAACGCTACCGGTCGCTTGTCATTGCAGCTACCATTAGCGCGCTCGTTGTCGCCCATCTGTTGCTTCCCGAAGCCCATTTCCTGTCCCTCACGAACCCCAACATCCTGCTCGAGTTCCTGGCTGGTGTGATGCTCGGGGTTGTCTGGAAAAATGCAAAGCTTGGTCCCAAATGGGCGTTGCTGTGTCTAGCGGCTGGCCTCATCGGAGTCGCGCTGTCGGAATATTACCGACCCGAGGTGCCTGCTATCGTCAAGTATGGCATTCCGTCTGTTCTGATGGTCGCAGGTGCCGTGTTTTACGAGAAGGTCCGGGGCATACCGGAGATCCGTGTCCTGCGCTTTCTCGGCGACGCGTCATACTCGATTTTCATCTGGCACGTCTTCGTTTCTATCATCACGGAGGGCTTGCTTCTGCACCTCCATTTGCCGATCGTCATGCAGTTCGTGCTTGAGATCTCCAGCACGATCATGCTGAGTTGCTTCGTCTATGTCTCGATAGAGCGTCCGATGACGGCTTATCTGCGTAGTCTGCTTGCCCACAGGCTGGTGCAACTCGCCTAGCCGACGCTGAGAGCGAGAGTTTTCATCAGTAGCATCTTGATGGTTGGGCCTTTGAATTGAGCGGCGATGGGCGTCGACGGCGGTAACGTTAATGGGCCGCCAGCCTCGGACGCTTAGCGCGAATTGCGCATCATCCACGCCAAGCTCGATCGGTTCTCCCAGCCATAGCGACATAATTCGAAACATTGCGACACAAATGGCTTGAGCGGCCCGCACCGTACATGTAGCGTCGCTGCCTACGACCGCGGCGAGAAAAGAGGTGGCTCGCTGCGTCACGTTCGGAGTCGCCGGCCTAGGAGTGACGTCGTTGATGAAGCGGGAAGTATATGGGATCCAGTACCTGCGTGCGATCGCAGCGCTCTTCATAGTGTACTATCATCTTGCGCTTCGCTATGGCGCCCCGATCCCGATCGGTACGTTTCCTTTGGATATCTTCTTCGTCATCAGCGGCTTCATCACCTGGGTGATCTCGGTCGATCGCCCGATCGGTCCCACGACCTTCATGCTCCGCCGTATCGTTCGGCTCGTGCCGATCTATTGGCTGGCCACCACGGCCACGGCATTTCTGATCCTGGCCAAGCCAAACTTCACGTACGGACATGAACTTGATCTCAGCCGCTTCATAGGCTCGCTATTTTTCCTGCCGACCCTCTCGGGTGATCGCATTTTGCCCGTGGTGCTGCAGGGATGGACGTTGGTCTATGAGATGATGTTCTATGGTGTTGTCGCTGCGTCCTTCCTGGTCGCGCAGCGCTATCGGCCGCTGTTCATTGCGGTGGTTGTGTGTATGCTGGCCATCCTCCATGAATGGGTTCCGGAGCCTCACTTCGTCGCCCTCACGAAGCCAAGCATCCTGCTTGAGTTCCTCGCCGGGATCCTGCTCGGAGTGGTTTGGAAGAATGTCAGTCTGAACGTCGGATGGGCGTTGCTGTTTTTGATCGCCGGCCCGATCGGTCTTGCTCTGAACGATTATTATCGCCCGGAAAAGGTTCAGATCCTGACGCTCATCATTCCGCCCGTGCTGGTGGTCGCAGGTGCGGCGTACTATGAGAAAAGCCGAGGCCTGCCCGACATTCGCTTGTTAAACTTTCTTGGCGATGCGTCCTATTCGATCTTCATTTGGCACGTTCTCATTTCGATCATCCTGGAGGGCCTGTTGCTGCATGTGCATCTGCCGAACGCGGTGCAATTCGCAGTGGTGATTTCGGCGACCGTGGTACTATGCTGCCTGATCTATATCGGGAGCGACCGTCCGATGACGGACTATCTGCGCAGCCTTGTGGCCAACAATTCGTTCCGTCCCGTATGGCTGGCACGGGTCCGACGGCAGGTCTCTTAGGCCGCCGGGCCAACACCCTGCGGAGCCGACCTGTCGCCATTTGATTGGCGGTGGCGGCCCCCGGGCGCAGTTGCTTCGGAAGCCGGGTGGTCAGCCGCAGCCGGTGTCGATCAGGGACAGCGATTGGCCTTCGATGACGAGGCACGTCAAGCAGCCGGTCGCAAACGCTCCGGTATCGATGTTGATCCGATTGGTTTCGGCGTGGACCACACGGCCGGGCGTATGACCATGAACCACGATCTTTCCGAAATCCTGGGCTGACGCCAGGAACTCTTCGCGGATCCAGAGCAGATCGCTTTCTTTCTGGCGAGACAGTTCGATCCCCGGCCTGACGCCAGCGTGCGCAAAGAAAAAATCGCCACACTCAAAGCAGGGCTGCAACTCTCTGAAAAAACGCAGATGCGATGGCGACAGGGCTGCGTGAAAGGCCGTCTGCAATTCCGCGACCGCTCGTGGCTTATCCAGGCGTGGAGCTATCCCGTATGATACCAGCGTTTCCAAGCCGCCCAGGCGCATCCACCGCTCGAACAGGCTGGGATCGATGAGGCAACGGATCGCGATCTGCTCATGGTTTCCCTTGAGAAAGACCGACTCGCTGGCCTCTGCATGACAGATCAACCGATCGATCGTTTCGCGCGACGAGGGGCCCCGATCGATGTAGTCGCCAAGAAAGACGTGGAGCGCGCGTCCGATTGGACGTTGTTGGATATCGGCGCTGGTGCGACACAACAACTCCTCCAAGAGCTCAAGCCTGCCGTGGATGTCGCCGATCGCATAGATCCGGATGCCGTCCGGCAGCCCAGGTGCCCGTCCTGAGAGTTGAAGTCGCTCGAGTCCAGGTAAGGATGACAGCACGTCTTCTCCCATCTATACAGCTACTACTCCCTGGCGACGGCGAAGTGAATGCTTAATCGCCCGGCAGCGAGCTCAGTCGGCTGAGGCTCACGTCGCCGCCAATCGGCGTCCGGATCGCCAAGCACGACGGTCGCCCAAAATGCTCTACATAAAAGGCACAAAAAAGCTTCAAATCTAGCAATAGTGGCGTGGCTGCAAGGGTTGCAGAATTGCAACGGTGCTCGCCTTCCATCAGGCTTCGGACTCGTCAGAAACCATACTCTGTGCGCATGGTTGCTGGCTTCTTAAGTGTCATGTATCGTGCATTTGATAATTTCTAACCAGTAACAAAGGGGCGGAGTCCCATTGATGCGTATCAATCTGATTGTAACGTTGCTATGCGCACAAACTCTGATTGCACTTCAGATCGCTCCCGTTGCGGCCAAGCCCTGTATTGCCCCGCCAGCGTCCGAGTCCGACATGAATCGGTTCAGGTCAGATCCTGGTGCCGTCGTTGGGCCCAGCACGGACGCTCGCGCGGTCGAGGCTTCGGTGCGCGACCTCGCTGGAACTGACGCATCCCTCGCCGCCGAGTTTGTCCGTCTTTCCCAGGCACTTCCCCCCCGCCTTCGAACCGCGATCGCCGCGGGGCTTGCACAAGCCGCAGTGGCCTGCGAGACAGTCGATCAGCAGGCGGCGCTCGTGATCCAGCAATCTGTCGCGGGCTATGACGACGGTGAATTCCAGAATGCCTTCGCCGCCGTCGCTGGCGATCTGTCGACCGCTGCGGCAGTGGCGGCGGCAAGCTCGGCGGACAGCGCCGTCGGCAGCGTCGTCGTTACAAACGTCAATCGTTCGACGCCCCTCAGCCGAGCGCCCGGCGGTGGCGGGAGCACCACGATATTCCAAATCAATTCGACAGGTGTGGCTAATCGTACCTCGACCAGCAACAGCGGCGGCACCGCAACCGCGGCAAGTCCGGTGAGCGCGACCCGCTGATACCGCCTGTCGGCGGATCGGCTCAACAGGACTGCGCTCATCGGAGCCATGTCGAGGAGTCTGGAATGAACGCTCCTGGCCCATTCATGCCATATCGGACGACAGACACGTCCGATCGCGGGGCTGCCGTGGCGCCACTGCTGCAAGCCCGGGATTTTCTTTTGCTGCAATGGCGCCTGATTGCGCTGGTCACCTCGCTCGCAATCACGGTCGGCATCGCGAACTTGGCGCTCCAGCCTTCGAGATTTACGGCCAGCGCCGACATGATCATCGACACGAAAAAGATCGTGTGGATGCAATCAGAGATGGCGACCGAGAACCGCGTGGTCGACGACGCTTCCGTGGAGAGCGAAATCGAAACAACCATGTCCGAGAATGTTACAGGCAGCGTAGCGCGTCGATTGCACTTGAATGAAGATCCGGAGTTCATCGGCACCGGAGCGAGCCTCAGGTTGCGGCTGCTTGCTCTCCTCAAGATCAAGTCCCCTCCTGCGCGGGAACTGTCTAGCGAGGAGCGAATGCAGGGCGTGATGGCAGTTCTCCGAGGGAATTTGCGCGTCACTCGCGTTGGTCGTAGCTATATCGAGAGGATCTCCTATACGTCGCTCGACCCGATAAAGGCTGCGACGATCGCGAATGCGTTTGCGGATGCTTATATCGAGGATCAGTTGAACGCCAAATTCGAAGCGACGCATCGTGCCAGTGTCTGGTTGGAAGAGCGCATCGGTGAATTGCGCAAGCAGGCGACCAATGCCTATCAGGCGGTGCAGGATTTCAAGTCGCAGAACAGCATCATCATTGGAGTAGACGGCAAGCTTGCGAGCGAGGTCGAACTCGATCAGCTCGGCGTCGCTCTCGCCAAGGCGCGCACTGATACCAGCCAGGCGAAGGCCAAGTTCGAGCGTGTCGAACGCGTTCTGGAGCAGCGGCCTGCATCCAATTCCGACGAGAATGACAGGTTGAAGATTCCGGATCCCATTGTTACGGACGCGCTCAACAATCCGGTGATTACCAAGCTTCGGCAGCAGTTTCTGGATGATCAGAGCAAGGAGTCGGAGTGGAGTTCACGGTACGGTCGCGATCACCAGGCGGCTCGGAATCTTCGCGCTGAAATGGCGGCGTTGCAGCGGGCGATCTGGGATGAAATCGCGCGCATTGCGGAGAGCTACAAGAGCGAGTTGCAGATCGCAAAGGCTCAGGAAGACTCCATCGACAAGCGCATCGCCGAAGTATTTCAGAAGTCCGGCACGACTCGTCAGGCACAGGTTCGTCTGCGGGACCTCGAAACTGCGTCGAATACATATAGGAACGTGTATGAGACGTTCCTGTCTCGATTTACGCAGTCGGTGCAGCAGCAATCATTCCCTTCGACGGAAGCGCGGGTCGTCACTCCGGCCACGCCGCCGCATGCACGCAGCTCTCCCAAGACCAGCTTGACTCTGACGCTCGCCGGTCTTTGCGGCATCGGAATCGGGGTGATGCTGGCGTTTGCGCGAGAGCAAATGAACCGACAGATCCACACTCGCGCCCAAATCGAGGATCTGTTGGGCACCAGCTGTCTGGCCGTGCTTCCCGCCTTTGCCGAGAAGAGCCGACTGGGCTGGCGCGCGGGTGCCGGTGAGTCAGGCATCATCGACCAGATCAGCGACCTGGCCCCATTTTCGGCGACGGCTGAAGCGCTGCGCTACATCAAGGTCGCGATCGACCTTCATCCCTCTGGCGGCAAGGTGATCGGAATCGTGTCGGCTCTTCCAGGCGAGGGTAAGACCACGCTCACGACGGGCTTCGCGGCTTTCGTCGCGAAGAATGGTAGTCGCACATTGGTTATCGATGCCGACCTGCGCAATCCTTCGATGACGAAAAAGCTCGGCTATGCCGATTCTTCCGGCCTGCTCGACATGGTCGCGGAGGGCACGTCGATGAATGAGCTGCTGATCAAGGAGTCCAGGTTCAAGTTCGATTTCCTGCCGGCGGCTTCGACGCGGATCAGGCCCTCAAATAGCTCCGATATCCTGAACTCACCCGCCATGAGGCAGGCGCTTAAGACGGCCAAGGGCGAGTACGACTACGTTTTGGTCGATCTGCCGCCGATCCTGCCCGTGGTGGACGTGCAGGCAGTTGCGCATCTTTTCGATGCCTTCGTGCTGGTCGTTGAATGGGGTAGCACCAAGCGTGATGAAATCGTTCAGGCGGTTGCGGCCTCGCCCATTCTCGCCGAGCGTTTGTTGGGCACAGTCCTTAACAAAGCCGACGAGAACGTGATGCGGCGCATCGAAGGCTATTCGGACCGTCGTTACGGCTACTACAACGACGAAAAAATGCCTGCTCAAAGTTCTTAGCCAGGTTCTCGTGCAAATCGAGGCGGCGGCTATGCCGCACCGAGTCCTGTGTGTCATGATGGTCGTGATCGGCTGCCTGGGCATGTCCTGGGGAATCTCCGGCTTCGCGCGTGGCGCGGGGGCCGACTATTTCGAGGGTGTCGAGAGTCGTCTGCTGAGTTTCGAATCGTACAGTTCGGAGGCGGCTCGCGAGATCCTTGAAAGCTCGATGGCACAGGAGCTGAGCGATTGCGATAACCATGCCCAAAGGTCACTACTGCTGCTGGAATTGCCTCTCGCCGATGCCGCTCTCAAGGCGGGCGCAACTGGTGAATTCGACCGGCGCGTGCGGTCGGTCGAGGAACGTGCCAGGCGAGCTCTTGCCTGTACGCCGCGCGACCCGCTTTTGTGGCTCGTGCTATTCGGGCTGGATGTCCAGCACGGTGCGCTCGATCGCCATTCGTTCGACCTGCTTGCGACGTCTTACGAAGTCTCGCCGCACGAGGGTTGGATCGGACTGCGTCGGGCAATGGTGACGATTCCGATTATCCGGACTGTTCCGGATCCGCTGCGCGAGCAGGTCCTGGCCGAATTTCAGAAACTGATCCGCGACAGGCTGCCGGAGATCCCTGCGCGTCTTTATCTCGGCGCATCGGAGTCGACCCGAGCCACCATTTTACAGCCAGCGATCGACCGGCTGGATTCGAGGAGCCGTCAGGCGTTCGCCTCGGTGCTTGAGCAGCTTCAGCGCTGAAAAGATCGCACGTGTCGCGCTCGTCCAATTGAAGTCCGGTCAGCATTTGCAGTGCCGCCCTCGACGCGCTGCGCCGGCCGCCAATTTCCGCGGGGGTGGGTCTTCAAGTCGTCATGCCAGCGTCGCGACGGATTTGACGCTTGTGTCTTCAGCGCCGGCCTCCGGTTCGCCGGATCTGAGTGGCGCAAATGCTGGCGCCGAACACTGGGACTTCGTTGCGTCTGGGTGGCAGGGCATTCGGCGCTCATCGATGGCCAACTCATGTGGGCCATCGAGTTGTGGCTTCATCCGAATGTCACCAGAATTGAAGTCAGCGGCTGAGCTGCCGTTATGTTGAAACATTTTCGCCTCACATGTGAAATCAGCAGGCGGAAAAGCCAGGCACCGGGTTGCCGTCCAGCGCATCAAAAAACGTTGCTGACAACCTGGGTGGTATTACTTGCTAATCGCGACAGTTAGTTCGTTTAGGTTAGTGCCATTTATTGCTCCAAGCGCGCCTGTCCTGATTGTGCGGCACGAAACCGTTTGATAAACAATCATTAAGATGCAGTGAAAATGAGCGTCGAATTGGGACCGGGGGTTAGCGTGTTTAAAGTGTACCGGGATACCTGAATGGATATTATAGCTAATACACGAAGTGCTTTCGCTGTTGTTCGTACGAAGGCCAAACGACCCGCCGCCAAGAAGCCGGTCGGAATGACGTACAAGAGGGCGCTCGACATCGTCATCGCGTTGTCGGGAATCGTCCTTCTGGCACCTCTCTTGACTCTCTGTTTTGTTTTGACGATCGCGATCTCGCCGGGACCCGGGCTGTTCCGTCATCGCCGCATTGGCTTCGACGGCCAACCTTTTGAATGCCTGAAATTTCGTACCATGGCGGTCGACGCCGCGGAGCGGTTGCAGCAGGTCCTGGCAACCGATGCCGAGGCGGCTGCGGAGTGGGCGGCAACATGCAAGCTGCGTAACGATCCGCGTGTGACCGCATTCGGAAGGATGATGCGCAAGTCGAGCCTTGATGAGCTTCCGCAATTGTTCAATGTGCTGAAAGGCGAAATGAGCATTGTCGGCCCGCGTCCGGTGACGGAGCAAGAGCTCGAGCGCTATGCCAGTGCGATCGATGCCTATTTGGCCTGTCGCCCGGGAATTACCGGACTATGGCAAGTGAGCGGCCGCAGCTCGACTACATACGAAAATCGCGTCGCTTACGATACGTTCTATGCTCAGAATTGGTCTGTGGTGCTGGACGCGAAGATCATCCTTGGCACCATTCCCGCGCTACTGTTCATCGAGAACGCGTGTTGATCGATCTGGCACAATCGGCGATTGCGGCCGGAACACTGCCTGCCGCCATGCCGGGTGCGGTTAATTCGTGAAGGAACGGCATCTGCTCCGATTTAGAGCGAGCACCACGCTGGCTCGACCGAATAGTTTTTAACGTCGATTGATAGCAAAAATTTAACCGCGGAAGGACAGAACTTACCAATCAGGAGCGGCCATTGGCGTCCGCCCATCAGCGATCAGGTGATGCAATGGTGCGACGATCGGCGCTTATGATCTCGGTGCTAGCCGCGAGCAGCTTGGTTGCAACCGCAGCGGGTGCCCGCGACCGGTCGTTTCAGGAAACGATGGCGCCGGCCGCGATTGCGGAAAGTACGCCGACACTGGCTCCATTTCAGCATGTTCGATTCTGCCTGCGCAATCCTTCGGAATGCAAGTCCGATCCGACCGGCGAAGAGCGCATCGGTTGGTATCCTGAGACCGCGCAATTGCTCGATCGCGTCAATCGCGCTGTCAACACGGAGATCGCGCCGACCGTTAAGAGCTACGGATCGGATCTGCGGAGCGGCTGGCAAATCGCGCCGACGATCGGCGATTGCAACGACTACGCCGTTACCAAGCGGCACGAACTCACCCAGAGCGGACTGCCGGCAAGAGCCCTGCGACTTGCGGTGGTCAAGACGCCTTCCGGTGTCGGTCATCTGGTCCTCGTCGTGGCAACGACGAAGGGAGACATCGTGCTCGACAATCTCACCGCAGCCATCCTGCCCTGGCAGCAGACTGGGTACCAATGGCTGAAGATCCAGTCAGCGAGCGACGCGCGGTTCTGGTATTCCGTCAAGGCTCCGGCGCTTGCAACTGGCGATCAGGCGATGCGTCTGGCGCGACGCTAGACGTCAACGCAGAGCGTTGACGGTCTGACTTCGGCCAGCCCTGGCCCGGCGAATATGTCGAGCTTTTCGTTCGACGTCCTGCCGTCGCGCGCGCAAGGCCGCAGCCCTGCAGGATCCCGAATACAATGGCATAGCCTGGTATCTGGAGCGAGAAGTCGATCAAAGCGTGGAGATAGGTCAGGACTGCGATGCCGGTCAGGGCAGCGAAGGAGGCGCGGGTCCACCCAACGGAGCGAAGTGCGGCGCGCGCCAGGATGATTGCAGAAGCCGAGGCGGCAAGCACCAGCGCGAGTGCCAGCGGCACCCCCATCTCGAAGGCCAGTTCGAGAACGGTTGAATGGGCAAAGTCCCAAACCCCCCAACTCTCGAAGGTCGCGGTGCGGAGCGAGGGAAAGACATCAGAGAAGGTGCCGATGCCTGTGCCCAGGAGCGGTCGCTGACGAATAGCGTCCAGGGATATCTCGTAGACAGCCCATCGTCCGGCGTCGAACGCGCCTTGGCTTCCGATCCGGCCTGCGCCGCTCAGCCACGCAGAGGTCACCGCCAAGGCCACGATGAGTGAACCCGCCAGATACCGTGATCGGAACCTGAACGTGTCTGGAAGCATGAGGCTGAACGCCACAAGAAGCCCAAGGCAGGAACAAATCAGGCCACCGCGAGAGCCGGTCAACAACAGGGCAAAGAAACAGACAAGTGCGGCCGCCGCGCGAAGCACCAGTTCGAGCGCCACACGTTCATTCGTCGGCGTCAACAGCAGGATTCGTAAGGAGGACCATCGCAGCGTTTGCAGGGTCAGGAACGCTGCGCAAGCGCATAAAATCATCCCTGCGCCGATAAGCGTTGCGGCGGTGTTGTGATTGACAAAGGTGCTCGTCAGACTGTCGCGATAGGCAAGCTTCGGTGTCCACAGCAGCAGATCGGGGGTCAGGGCGAGAGCCGTCAGGCCATAGACGGCGTAGAGCAAAATGGAATAGCGCGCAGCTGTGATCAATCTGTCCGCGTTTCGTCGCGCGACACCGGCAAAAAATCCACATAGCAGGGATGTCACTGCAATGAGGAAGTGCCCGATAGCGATCGGTGGAATCTCCGCTCGGCTGGTGATGCGCGGCGCCACATCGAGCCCAAGGAGCTCCTTCGGGCGCAGCCAGATCGAATCGCCGAGGCCATCGAGCGGCGCGGGTATCAGTTGGAAGACCGCAATCAGGGCATAGGCTGCAGCGAGCAGGCAAAAGACCAGCATTATCCGGCGCTGCGCGGCGTTCATCGGGTCAGCTGCGGCCCCGCAGATCGTGCCGAACGACAGCACCACCGTCCAAAGCGAAACCCAGACCCTGTCAACGGATCCAAAGAAGAGCGGCGCTAGGGTCAGCGCCGCAATCGTCACCCAAAGCTGGACGGTACCGATCGCCTTCACGGTCATCCTCAATCAAACGGCGCTGAACCGTCAGGATCAGATTGACCGCCCGATCGGGCTTACCACCTCGTCTTTACCGCCACGTTGACGTTGGTCGAGGAATTCGCGGTGTTCGAGACCGAATTCGCCGTGTTGTTGATCAAATTCAGCAGCTTGTAGTAGTCGACGACCTTGGCATTGGTGACGTACATGACGTCCTTGGTTCGGATCTGGAAGCCCGAGGCGAGCAACATGCCCGAGGGGTCGCGCAGATTGACATGATAGATCGTCGGGATGCGGTCGTAGGTGAATCGGCTGGTGTCGACACCCAGCTTCTGCAGGAGGGGGCGATCCTCGTAACGATAGACGAAGACTTCGGCTGGATCCGACTGCTGGTCGTTCAGCCCGCCCGCCTTGCCGATCGCCTGCGACAGCGTGAGCGTTTCGGTGTCGAAGGCAAATTCCGAGTTTTGGCCGAAGACGTTTTGGTTGAGCGCGCCGAGCGCCGTGAAGGTCGGAGACTCCCGGGTGAGGAAGATCACGTCATTCGGACGGATGAAGATATTTTCCCGCGGATCGTGCACCACACGGCTCAACACCACCCGCACTTGCTTCCCGTCGCGATGTAGCGTGACGTAGCTCTCGATGGCCTCGTATTTCGGACCGCCTGCGCGCGCGATGAGCGCCAGGAGACGCTCGCCCACGCTGTTCAGGGCCAATACGCCGGGCGTATTGACGTCCCCGAGAACGCTGACGACGCTCGAGTGTTGCTGGTT
>Ga0302322_100001110_pt1 | contig 21852 bp, 17 predicted proteins | sample Fen_T0_2_FD_203757 | JGI IMG/M metagenome (GOLD analysis project Ga0302322, IMG submission 203757) | Peat permafrost microbial communities from Stordalen Mire near Abisko, Sweden - Fen_T0_2 | ecosystem: Environmental > Terrestrial > Soil > Wetlands > Permafrost | place: Sweden: Abisko...
GCTGTTCGTGGCGGCGTTCATCCCGCTTGCGCAGGCGCCGGAGGGGATCGCGGGAGCCGCCATGATCGTGGCCGGCCGCTACGACCTACGCGCGATCTTTGGAGGCCTGGCGATGCTGATGCGGCTCGTCGGGCTCGCGATCGGCGTCCAGTACGGCGTCACCTGGGCCGTCGTCGGCATCCTCCTCGGGCAGATCGTGGGCTCGTGCGCGTCCGGGTATGCCGGCCATCGGCTCTTCCGCCGTCACCCCGTGGCCGCGGTGACCGGGTTGCGCCGCGACCGGGGAGAGCTGGCCCGGTTCGTGCTCCAGTCCGGCATCGGGACGTCACTCGTCTCGATGAGGAACACGCTCACCCCGCTCGCGCTCGGCATCGTCGCCCCAATCGCACAGGTCGGCTATTTCCGCGCCGCGCAGGCGCCGATCACCGGCTTCGACGCGCTCTCCGCCCCGGTTCGCCTGATCCTCCTGACCGAGCAGACCCGCGACGTCGAAGAGGGGCGCATCGCCGACTCGTATCGGTCGCTTCGCCGCTACGTGGTGGGCTCGTCGGCGGTTGCGCTGGTGATCGCCCCGTTCGCGTGGATCCTGATGCCGTGGCTCGTGCGGGTCGTGCTCGGGGAGCAGTACATCCCGGCCACGGATGCCGCCCGCATCCTCCTGCTCGCGGCCTGCGGACGGCTCGTACTCGGCTGGACCAAGTCGTTCCCGGTGTCGATCGGCCGCCCGGGGCTGCGGATCGTCGCCCACAGCGTCGAGATCGCGACGCTCTTGCCGCTCGTCATCGTGCTGGGCTCGAAGTGGGGCGCCACGGGTGGCGCCGCCGCGGTGCTGGCGGCGACCGTCGCCTTCGGCTGTACCTGGTGGGTGCTCCTCGTCCGGCTGCGCCGCCAGCATCGGGCGACAGGCCTGATCGACGAGGAGATACTGACCAGGTGAGGATCCTGATCGTCTCCGGCATCTGGCCTCCCGACGTCGGAGGGCCGGCGAGCCACGCGCCCGACGTCGCCGAGTTCCTGCGGTCGCACGGCCACCGGGTCGAGGTCGTGATCACGGCCGACCGCGAGCCCGCGCCGGAGCGGTACCCCGTGCGATGGACACCGCGGCGGCTCCCGAAGGGGTTCCGGCACCTCCACTCGCTCGGGCTGATCGCGTGGCGCGCACGTCGTGTGGACGTGGTCTACAGCACGGGCATGTTCGGCCGCACGGGGCTCGCGACCCTGGCCGCCAGGCGTCCGTTCGTGATGAAGCTCACGGGCGACCCGGCGTTCGAGCGGCTTCGCGCGCGCGGGGTCGTCGCCGGGGACGTCGACGCCTTCCAGTACGAGCCGGGCGGGGATATCTCGACGTTGGCCTTGCGGCGGTTCCGTAACTGGGTCGTCGGCCGTGCACGTCACGTCTTCACCCCGAGCGCCTACCTGCGTGACCTGGTCGTGAGCTGGGGGCTGCCGTCGGATCGCGTCAGCGTGATGCCCAATCCCGCACCAGGCGCAATCCCCTCTGCGCCGCGGGAGGAGTTGCGGCGGCGCTTTCGGGTCGCCGGGGCCACTCTGGCCTTTGCGGGCAGGCTGACTGCGCAGAAGTCCCTCGGCGTGATGCTCGACGCGGTCGCAGCCAGCCCTGGCGTGACGCTGCTCGTCGCAGGCGACGGCGAGGAGGCGGACGCGCTCGCTGCAGGTGTCGCGCGACTCGGCCTCGCGGAGCGTGTGCGCCTGCTCGGGCCCGTCTCGCGGGCGGAGGTGCTCGACGTCTTCGCGGCCGCCGACGCGTCCGTGCTCTCGTCGAGCTGGGAGAACTTCCCGCACAGCGTGGTCGAGTCACTCGCGGTGGGGACACCGGTGATCTCGACGCGCGCCGGAGGCGTCGCCGAGGTCGTCCGGGACGGCGTCAACGGGCTGCTCGTCGACGTCGGCGACACGGCAGGGCTCGCGGCGGCGATCGGGCACTTCTTCGAGGACGAGCCGCTGCGCGAGAGGCTGCGGGCGAACGCCGCTCCGTCGGTTGACGCCTATCGCGCGGATCGCCTGCTCGGCGTCGTGGTCGAGCGCCTGGCGGAGGCCGGCGCGTGACCCCGAGCGTCCTCTTCGTCGCACGGACGCGATACCAGCTGCCTCTCGGCGAGACGCTCCAGCGGCGGTTCGACGCGCTCTCAGAGGTCATGGACTGGCGTCAGCTCGCGACGTCGGCGACGGGGATCGCGATCAGGGACGACCGCTTCACGCTCGTCCCACGCTTCCCCGTGGCGCGGCTCGACGGTCTCGCGTTCTACGCTCTCTCGCCGCTGCGGGTGGCACGAGAGATCCGCGCGTTTCACCCGGACGTCGTCGTCGTCCAGGGTGCGGAGGACACGGCGCTCGCGTTGCTGGGGCGCAGGCTTGCCCGCTCGGCCGCTCCGGTCGTCCTCGACGTTCACGGCGACTGGCGCACTGCCACGCGCGTGTACGGATCACGCGTCCGCAGGCTGCTCTCCCCGTTGGCCGACGGGCTTGCGAGGGTGGCGGTGCGGAGGGCGGACGGTGTGCGCACCGTCTCCGACTTCACGACGGGGCTCGTACGCGAGCAGGGTGTCGAACCGACCGCCGTCTTTCCGGCCTACATGGACATCGCGCCCTTCACGGAGACGGATCCGGTTCCGTTGCCGACACGCCCGGCTGCACTGTTCGTGGGCGTGCTCGAGCGCTACAAGGCGATCGACGTCCTCGCCGCTGCCTGGCCCGAGGTCGCCGCCGCCGTCCCCGAGGCGGAGCTGCGGATCGTCGGCCGTGGCACGCTGCAGCCGCTCGTCGAAGCCATGGTCGAGCAGGGGGCAGGGAGCGTGGTGTGGACGCCGCGGCTCGAGACCACCGATGTCGTCACGGCGCTCGACCGCGCCACGCTGCTCGTGCTGCCCTCCCGCCGTGAGGGCATGGGGCGTGTGATCGTCGAGGCGTTCTGTCGCGGCCGCGCGGTCGTGGGCACGAACAGCGGTGGCATCCCCGACCTCGTGGAGGACGGGGTCAACGGGCTCCTCGTGCCGGTCGACGATGCGCGGGCGCTCGCCGGGGCGCTCACCTCCGTGCTTGGTGACCGGCCGCACGCCGCGGCGCTTTCGGCATCTGCCCACGCGGCCTCGGTGCGGTGGAGGGCAACGCCGGACGAGTTCGCGCAGCGGATGCTCGGGCTGGTCGAAACAGTCCTTGCGGCAAACGATTCGTAGAGTGGCGGCGGTGACGACACACACAACGACGCCGCGCAACGCGTATGCGGTCGGTCGGCCAGCCGGCCCGAGGAGGCGTTCCTCCTGAGGGGACGGCTCGTCTTCATCACCCAGCGTGTCGACCCCGGCGACCCAGTTCTCGGGGCGACCGTGGCGAAGATCGCTGCCCTCGCCACGCGCGTGGACGAGGTCGTGGTGCTCGCCGACAGCGTCGCAGCCGGAACACTGCCGGGCAACTGCCGTTTCCGCTCGTTCGCGTCAGGCTCTCGTCTCGGCCGCGGCCTCCGCTTCGAGCAGGCCCTCGCCTCGGAGCTCTTCCGTCGCCCACGCCCTGCCGCCGTGATCGCCCACATGTGCCCGATTTACGCCGTGTTGGCAGCGCCGCTCGCGCGTCCGCTGGGGACGCGGGTGCTGCTGTGGTACGCACACTGGAACCGAACGAGGATGCTCGACGCCGCCGTGCGCGCGTCCACGGTCGTCATCTCGGTCGACCGCCGGTCCGTCCCCCTGACGTCCGCGAACGTGGTCGGCATCGGCCACGGCATCGAGGTATCGGACTTCGACTGTGCGCCGGCGCCCCCGTCCGAGACCGTCGAGCTCGTCGCCCTCGGCCGCTACTCGGCCGCGAAAGGGATCGAGACGATGGTGCGGGCCGTCGCGCGCCTCCGGTCGGACGGGCTCGACGTCCGGCTGCGGGTGCACGGCACGTCTTCCGTCCCGGACGAAGCGGCGAACCTCGCTCGGCTGCGGTTGCTCGTGACGGAGCTCGCGATCGAGGACAGGGTGAAGTTGGGAGGCCCGCTCCCGCGAACGGCGATCCCTCACCTCCTCGCCGGCTCGACCGCGCTCGTGAACAACATGCGGCCCGGTGCACCCGACAAGGTCGTTTACGAGGCCTGCGCAGCCTGCCGTCCCGTGATCGTGTCGAATCCCCTGTTCGACGAGCTGCTCGACGATCTCCGGCCGCCCTTGCGCTTCGCGCTGGACGACTCCGAAGAGCTGGCGGCCAGGATCACGTCGCTCGCCGCCCTCGACGCCGACGCGCGAAACCGGATCGGCGCGACACTCCGCGAGCGCGTCCTGGCCCGTCACTCGGTGGACTCGTGGGCGGACGCGGTCGTCGAGATCGCAGCAGGTGGGAGCCCCAACACGATCCGGTAGACCTCTGCCGTTCGGTCGGCCATCCGGGCGACCGAGAACTCTCTCCTGGCGCGCGCGAGCCCGGCATGACCATAGGTCGCACACAACTCCGGATTGCCGAGGAGCTCGTTCAACGCGGCGGCGAGCCCGGACACGTCGTCCGGCTTGACGAGGAGCCCCGTCTCGCCGTCGACCACGATCTCCGGGATGGAGCTGACCTCGCTCGCAACGACGGGGAGCTCGGCCAGCATCGCCTCGAGCAGGGCGAGGCCGAACCCCTCCCACCGCGCCGGATGGACGAGCAGCTCGGCACGCCGAAGCCACTCAGCGACGTCCCCCACCCGCCAGGGTAGATGCACGGCGTCGGCCACGCCGAGCCTGGCGGCGAGGGCGAGCAGCTCCGCTGCGTCGCTGCCGTGCCCGAGCACGAGCAGCACGGCGCGTGGGTGGTCGGCTCGGACCCTGGCGAGAGCTTCGATCGCCACGTCGAGGCCCTTCTGGCGCTCGAGCCGTGAAACGGCGAGCAGGATGCGTGCATCCTCGGGCAGGTCCGGCCCTCCCGGCAGGCCCCACGGATCCGGAAGCCGATCGAGCCCGTAATGGATGACCGTCACCTTCGACAGCGGCAGCCCCACTCGCTCGACGTTGAAGCGCGCGAGTGACGACGTGATGCAGATCACCTTCGCGGCGCGTCGTGCGAGGAAGCGCTCCACGTGGCGGAACAAGCCTGCTCGGAACGGGTCGTCGTTGTGCTTCGTGCTCACGAGAACGGCGCGGGAGGCGATTGTGGCGACGGCGCCGTACACGTCTGCGTGCACGAGATGGGTGTGGACGATGTCGGGTCGTCCCTGCCGAAGCACTTTGCAGATCCGATAGGCGAGCAGCGGGTCGAGGTCGCGCGGCGCGCGAAGACGGGCGTACGGCACCGCGAGCTCGTCGAGCCGGGCGTAGAAGGGCTCGGGATCCCCGTCGTCGAGACCCAGGAACGTCGCGTCGATGCCGCGCTCCCGGAGCGCCGGCAACAGCGTCAGCAGATGACGCTCGGAGCCGCCGACGCCGCGGATCCGGTGGACGTGCGTGACCTTCACGTCACGGCGCGCCGCAGACGAACGGCCTTCGCTATCCGCGCCAGGCCGAGTGCTGCAGGGACACAGAGGAGGAAATCCCACGGCGCGCTGTAGCGCATCGTCCCCGCGAAGACCATCGCCATCACCGTACCGTAGGCGAGCAGGAGGATCGTCGGGGCCAGGTAGCGCCGCGGCAGCCTGCCGAGGCCGGCGATCGCGAGGGCGTAAAGGACCAGCACGTACACCGGCTCGATCACCTTGCGCCCGACGTCCGAGAGGGTGCCGCCCGAGTCGCCTTCCAGCCCTACCGTCGGGCGCCACAGCATCCACACGGCCTGGACGGCGAGCTTGGCCTTCTCACCCGGTTGCGTTCGCCAGAAGTGGAACACCTTGCCCTGATAGAAGCGCATCTGCGCGCACTCGTCCACGGCCGTCGGCTTGCCCGACAGCGTGCGGTCGGCCGCGAGCTCGGGCCAGGGAGGTGCGTCGGGGAGCTCGGGTACCTGGTCGATCCAGCCCCCGTGTCGAAGGATCTCGAAGGTTGCCGGGTTGTTCGCCTTCCAGAGCGCGCGGGCATCGGTGGTGATCGTGGCGCAGCCGACCGAGACCCGGTTGCGCACCACCCACGGCGTCACGACCACGACGGAGGCGGCGACGAGCGCCACGGCGGCCCACGCACCGCGATTCCCGGGCACGATCGCCCACAGGAGATATCCGGCGAGAACGATCGGAAGAAGGGTGAGACGCGCGTTGCCGAGGACGGCGAGGCCGACGGCCACACCCGCAGCACCCGCGATGCGGATCGAGGTGCGCTGCACCGAGAGGACGACGAGGAGCGTCACGAGAGCGGCGAGGAGGCCGTCCAGGATCTCCCGGTTCAGGTGCACGTCGTGCCAGATGAGGTAGGGGTTCAGCGTCGCCAGGAGCGCGGCGGCGACGCCGATGCCCCGGGTCGCGACCGCGGCTCCGATCGCATAGACGAGGAGCGCCGTCCCCGTTGCCACCGCGACCTGGATGAGCGCCACCGCGGCCCACGAGTGGCCGAACGTCCAGTAGATCGGTGCCAGGAAGAGGGCGTACAGCGGTTGGGTGTACCCCGACGGCACCCCCGGGATGAACCCGAACGTCCCGCTGTCGACCAGTGTCCTCGCAAACCGGTCGCTCTTCTCCGTCAGACCGCTGAGCAGCCGGCCGCGCTCGACGGCGACTACCGCGAGGCGCGGTAAGGCGGCCGCGAGGCCGACGACGAGTACGGCTGTGCGTCTGCTCATGCCTCGGGCCGCGAGCCCGGCCCGTAGCGCCGCTGCCAGAGCTCGAGCATGAGCAGGGCCCAGATGCGTGCGCCGTGGTCGGCCGAGCCGCTCGAGTGCTCGGTGAGCAGCGCCTCCACCGCTGCGGGCCGGAACTGGCCACGCCCGCGCGCCGCCGGCCCGAGCAGCACGTCGCCCGCGAGGTCGCGCAGCTCCTCGCGGAACCAGCGGGCGACCGGGACCCCGAACCCTGCCTTGCCACGGGCGAGGATCTCGGGCGGCAGATCGGCGGCGAACGCCCGGCGGAGAGCCACCTTCCCCGTCGCCCCGTCGAGGCGCAGGTGGTCGGGCAGGCCGAGTGCGAGCTCGGCCAGTTCGTGGTCGAGCAGCGGCGCTCGCAGCTCCAGCGAGCTCGCCATCGAGGCGATGTCGGCTTTGAAGAGGAGGTCTCCCGGCAGGTAGGTGTCCACGTCGGTCAGCTGCAGGCCGGAGATGCCCGCGGCTCTCGCCGGTCCGAGCAGGCTTCCGGTCGTGGCGAGCTGCCCGATGCGGTCGTGCGCGTCCTCTGTCCAGAGGCGCTCGCGCAGCGGCGGAGGGAACAGCTGCATCAGCCGCCCGTAGCGCTCGGCCGGGTCGAGCCCCGCCGTGTCCAGGAAGCGGGCTGCCCGGAACGGTGCCGAGCGGGGCTCCGTGCGCGCCGACCGCAGGAGGCGGATTCCCCTAGCCCCGAGCGATGCGACTCCGGCGGGCAGCCGGTCGAGCCGCTCGGCGAGCGCGTGCGCACGGTAGCGCTCGTAGCCCCCGAACACCTCGTCACCACCGTCGCCGACGAGGGCGACGGTCACGAACTGCCGTGCATGCTCGCAGACGAGGAACGTCGGCAGCGCCGACGAGTCACCGAACGGCTCGTCGTATGCATCGGCCAGGCGGGGGAGGAGCGCTGCCGCATCGGGCTCGACGAGCAGCTCCTCGTGGATCGTCCCGTACCGCTCGGCGACGGCGCGAGCGTGGACGCGCTCGTCGTACCGTGGCTCCGGAAACCCGACCGAGAACGTCCGCACAGGCTCGCTGGTCTGCTGGGCCATCGCCGCGACGACGACGCTCGAGTCGATGCCGCCCGACAGCAGCACCCCGAGGGGGACGTCGGCTACGAGCCGCTTGCGCACTGCCGAGAAGACGCCCTCACGGACCGCCTCGATCCAGACCTCGTCGCGGAGCTGTCGTGATTGCGCCTCCAGCCGCCAGTAGCGACTCATCGTCACTCGGCCGTTCTCGACGCCGAGGGTGCAGCCGGGGGGCAGCCGGTTGATCCCGTCCAGGGCCGTCCTGTCGCCCGGCACGTACCCCAGCGCGAGGTACGCATCGAGACGCTCGAGGTCGATCTCGCGCCTCACTCCCGGGAAGGCGAGGAGCGCCTTCAGCTCCGAGGCGAACGCGACCGTCCCGTCCGGGAGCTGGGTCCAGAGGAGCGGCTTCTTGCCGAACCGGTCGCGGGCGAGGAGCAGGCGCTGCCTGGCGCGGTCCCAGACCGCCAGCGCGAACATCCCGTCGAGGTGCTGCACGAACGCGTCGCCGTGTTGTTCGTAGAGGTGGGGCAGAGCAGGCGTGTCACCGGTGCCGGTGAGCTCGTGCCCCTGGCGTTCGAGCTCCTCCCGCAGCGAGCGGTAGTTGTAGATCTCGCCGTTGAAGACGACGACGACATCGCCGAGCTCGTTCGTCACCGGCTGGTCGCCCGTGGCGAGGTCGATCACCCGGAGGCGGCGGTAGCCGAGCGTGCAGCGCCCGAGCGGAGCGGTGGCTCCGTGGTCCGGGCCGCGGTGCCTGATCGCGTCGCAGGCGGCGCGCACGATCGCGGCGTCGTCGGAGCGAGCCTCGGCCGGGCGCACGAGTCCACAGATGCCGCACACCGGCCGAACCGTACCGAGGCCGGGGGCGCCGGGGCCACGCAGGATGGCGCCAGCCGTGGCTGTAGTCGGTGCGCGTGCCCCGGCGCTCACCCTTCCTGACGGCGGCGGTCGTGCTCGCCGCGGTCGCAGGGATCGGGCTCCGGGTCTCGTCGCTCCGCGGTGCCTACGGTGCTTCAGACTCGGACGAGGCGATCTGGACCCTGATGAGCCGTCACGTGCTCGACGGCGAGTTTCCCGTCTACTTTCTGGGGCCAAGCGTACGGCGGCACGATCGAGACCTATCTCGCCGCGCCGCTCGTGTGGCCTTCGGCGGTGGGCTCGGCGCAGCCCGCGCGCTCGCGCTGGTGCTCACCTGTGTCGCCACGGGCCTGGTCTGGGTCGTCGCCCGGCGCGTCCTCGACACGCGGCGGGCAGCCGTTGCGGCCGCCCTCTTCTGGGTCTGGCCGGCCTATACGGCCTGGAAGTCGACCCGAGTGCACGGGTTCTACGTCTCGGGCCAGATCCTGGCGCTCCTCGTTCTTCTGCTCGTGCTGCGGCTCCGGGAGCGACCGAGAGCGCGCGACGCGGCCGTCCTCGGTCTCGTGGTCGGGCTTGCTGCGTGGCAGACGGTCCAGGTGATTCCGATCCGGTTGCCCGCGCTCGCGTGGCTCGCCTGGAAGCGTCCGTCCGCATACCGCCTCGCGTGGCTTGCCGTACCGGGTCTCGTCCTGGGGTCGTTCCCGGCGCTGTACGTGAACGTCCGCAACGGCTGGTGGTTCCACTTTCTCGCACCGGGCGGCGGCACCTACATTTCGCGGCTGTACGGGTTCTTCACCGCGGCCCTCTCGCAGCAGCTCGGACTGCGGATCCCGTTCTCGCTCGACTGGCTGGTCCCGCCTGCGATCGGGCTCCCGCTCGTCGCCGCTGCGGTCTGTCTGACCGCGGTGCTTTTCGTCCGCCATCGTCACGACGACATCGGCCTCCTCGCGCTGGTCGCGCTCGTCTTCCCCTTCGTCTACGCGCTTTCCCCGTACACCTGGATCGTCGAGGAGCCGCGTTACCTGTTCCTGCTCGCTCCGGTGATCGCGATGCTCGTCGCCGTGCCGCTTCGCGAGCCGGGAGTCGCTGCCGCCGCGCTCGTCCGAGCCGTTGGTCTCGCGCTCGTCGGCCAGCATGCAATGGGACGGGGAACGACCTACGAGAGCCGCAACGCCGGCGTCCCGATCCCCACCGACGTTCGACCGCTCGTCCGGGCGCTCGACCGGCGTGGGATCACGGGGGCCGTCAGCGAGTACTGGCTCAGCTACCGCATCATCCTCGCGACCCGGGAGCGGATCATCCTCGGCAACAACTCCGACGACCACTACGCCCCCTATCGCAACGCGGTCGAGGCCGCGGGACCGAACACCCCTCACGTCTACATCGCCGGCTCGGGCGACGAGGTCCGGGCGCGCCGTCAACTCGAGCGCAGGGGCATCCGCCGGGACGTGTTCGGCGGTTTCTCGCTCTGGACGCGCCGCTGACGCGACTCCAGGCGGAGGTGCGCGAGGAGCAGGAGCGAGAGCGCAACGAGCGTCGCGTTCCGCGCGAGCAGGACCCAGACCCAGTCGTTCGCGCGCCTGATGCCGGCGTAGTGCCACGGGAAGTAGAGGACGGTGAGGGCGCACGCGCCGGCGGTGAGCGCCATCGCAGCCGGCCAGACGCGTCGCGCGACGAGCGGCGCGAGGGGAAGGAGCCAGATCACGTACTGCGGCGAGAGAACCTTCCCGAAGGCGACGAACGAGGCCACCGCGGCGGCGGACGCCGTCAGCATCGCGTCGGTGCTCCGCGGCCCGTGCCAGAACCACCACACGCTCGCCGCCACGGCCGACACCTGGAGCAGCGAGAGGAGGACAGCCGTGGCGCCGGCCGCGCTGCCTGCGAGATCCTTCGAGAGGCCGGTGTGCACGGTCGTGTCGACGAGGCCGATGCGATCCAGGGCGAGCAGGATCGAGGCGCCGAGGGACTCCAGCTGGAGGGGCCGCTTGAACTGCTCGTAATAGCTGAAGCCGAGCCCGCCGATCCCGACCGCGGCGAACGGCAAGGTCACGACTACCGCCGCGGCGATCCCGGCCGCAGCGGCCCTGCCCGCCACCCGCGTGCCGGCTGCCGTCCAGGCGCGAATGAGGGCGGCGGGGGCGACGACGACCGGGTAGAGCTTCGTGCAGATCGCGAGCGAGAGGAGGATCGACCCGCTCGTCCATCGCTGCGCGGCGAGGAGCGCGAGCGAGACGGAAAGGAGCGCAACCGGCCACGCGTCGAACCGCTCGAACAGGACCGGCCCAACGAGCGCCGGCGAGCAGCCGATCAGCACCGCCGCGCCGAACAGCCGCACCGGGTCGGCGTTGAGCGTCCGCAGGGTGTGGAGCACGGCCAGGAGCGAGACCGCGAGGAGCACCCACATCAGCAGGCGCAGGGAGATCGCGTAATCGAGTCCCGTCGCCTTCGGGAGCACGAGCGCGACGAGCGAGAACGGCGGGTACTCGAAAAAGAAGTCGTGGTAGGGCAGCTTGCCGTCGAGGAGCTCGGTCGCATACTTGTCGTAGAGGGCCACGTCCCCGCCCCCGCCGGCCGTCGTGAAGTGCACGTACGGGAGTGCGGCCGTGGCTGCGAGGAGCCCGAGGCCCGTCGCACCTGCCAGCACGTGGCTTCGCGCGGCTCGGGAGGGGTTCTTCTTCACGGTGCTATCTGCGTATTGCCTGCCGGCGTTCACGATCAGAGGCGTGCCCGCCGGCTCGTAGAATAGAGATCTTCGTGGACACCAAACTCCTCGCCTCGGAATCGAAGCCAGGCGGAACGCGCGAGCCGCGCGCCGGCGGCGACGTTCGCGCTTCCCGCCTGTACCTCTTCTCGCGGCGTCCGCTCGTCGGCGTCCTCCGGCGCACCGTCAGCGTCGCCGTGCTCGTGGCAGTGGATATCCTCGGGCTCGCGCTCGGGCTGTACCTCGCCCTCGTGCTCCGCACGATCCTGTACGGCGATACCGTCTACTGGTCGCTTCTGTGGCGCGAAGGCCCTCAGCAATGGTTGCGGTTCCTCGCTCCGGTGACGGTGCTCGTGTTCCTCCAGGCCGGGCTCTACGCACGGCGCGAGCGCCGCTCCGGCGCCGGCCGCGTCGTCTCGTCCCTCGTCCTCGTCGCACTCGTCATCCTGTCGGTCGGGATCGGCACCAACTACGACTTCACGACGACCGGGCTGATTCCGACCGCGGTCGTCACGTGCTCGCTCGCGATCGGCCTCCTGCGCGCTGCCTACTCGTCCTTCTCGCTCGAGCTGATGAAGGCTGCCGGCATCCGGCGCAAGGTCGTCCTTGTCGGGGAGGCGCACAGTCTCGAGCGCCTACACCGCGAACTGCGGGCGACGAGAGGTGATCTCGGCTACGAGTTTCTCGGCGCGGTTGCCGGCGGCGAGGTCGAGACGCTTCCCCGGCTCGGCTCGTCGGTCGCGGAGCTGCCGTCGATCCTCGAGCAGCTCTCACCCGACGAGCTGATCCTCTCCGAGGCCGATTTCGACGAACGGACGGTGCTGGACGTCGTGGAGCGGGCCCACCGTGCCGGCGTGAAGGTCAGGCTCGCTCCGAGCACGACCGAGCTCCTCGTCCAGAAGGGGGAGTACGCACCTGGCCAGGGCGTGCTCCTGTTCGACCTGCGTCCTCCGATCCTGACGGGGTCGGGCTGGGTCGTGAAGCGGTCGTTCGACGTGATCGGGAGCGCCGTCATCGTCGTCGTCGGCCTGCCCCTCTGGCTGCTCATCGCGCTCGCGATCAAGCTCGACTCGCGCGGCCCCGTCTTCTACGTCGACCGCCGGGTCGGCGTCGGCGAGCGCGAGTTCGCGATGCTGAAGTTCCGCACGATGGTGCTGGACGCCGCCGCGCACCAGAGTGAGCTCGAGGCAGAAAACGAGGCCTCGGGCGCCCTCTTCAAGATCCGGGACGATCCGCGCGTCACCCGGGTCGGCCGTGTCCTGCGGCGGTTCTCGATCGACGAGCTGCCGCAGCTCGTGAACGCGTTGCGGGGCCAGATGAGCCTCGTCGGGCCCCGGCCCCTCCCGCTCCGCGACTACGAGCTGCTCGAGGACTGGCACAGGGCGCGCTACCTCGTGCTGCCCGGGATGACCGGGCTCTGGCAGATCTCGGGCCGCTCCGGCCTCTCCTTCGACGACCTCGTGCGCCTCGACTTCGCGTATCTCGAGAACTGGTCGATCTGGCTCGACATCACGATCATCGCGAGAACGCTGCCGGCAGTGATCTCGGGGCGCGGCGCGTACTAGCGGCCCGGCGGCGCCGACCCGGGCGCGCCCTAGACTTGCACGCGTGAAGCCCCCGAAGATTCTCGCCGTCGCGTCCGCGGTCGACCTCGACTTCAAGTACGGCTGCACGCCCGCGTGGTGGCAGCTGTGGAAGGGGATGTACGAGGCCGGCGTCGACCTCGTCGTGACGCCGTACCGAGGGCGGCCGGTCGAGTCGCCGTGGTGGCGTACGGCACCGAACCCCACCTACCGCGAGGCTGAGTCGTACGCGGCGGTTCGCGACGGCCTGGCGCGGCTGAAAGGCGACCGCTACCTGCGCCGCGCCGAGGACTCCCCCGACGAGAGCGCTCTCGACCGCCTCACCCGCGAGACGATCTGGCGCGTCGTGACGCCGCGCTGGCGGCGGCACCTCGAGCGGCTGATCGAGCGCGAGCGCCCGGACGCCGTCGTCGTCTTCACGGTCCCGATGGCGCACTTTCGTGGCGTTCCGACGGCGCTGCGCGAGCGCTTCGGCATTCCCGTTGTCTTCTACGACGGTGACGTGCCGATGAGCCTGCCGGAGTTCGGTGGCATGGACACCGGCTTCAACTACTACCACGGCGCCGATCCGTCCGAGTACGACCTCGTCCTCTCGAACTCCGAGGGCGGGCTACCGCGCCTGCTCGAGCTCGGCGCCCGCCGCGCCGAGGCCGTCTTCTGGGGCGCCGACCCCGAGTTCTTCGCGCCCCTGCCCGTCGAGAAGGAGATGGACGTCTTCTTCTACGGGTACGGCGACAAGTTCCGGCGGGAGTGGACGGCGGCGATGGTGGGGGAGCCGAGCAAGGCGGCACCCGAGATCGACTTCGCGCTCGGCGGCCGGGACTTCCGCGGCGACACGGGAACGGCGAGAGAGATCGGCGACGTGCCCTTCAACGTCTTCGCCCGCGCGATCTCCTCCGCGCGGGTCAACCTCAACGTGACGCGCCGCTCCCACGCGACGGTGCCGCTCTCTTCCACGTGCCGCCCGTTCGAGCTCGCCTCGGCCGGAGCAGCGATCGTCTCCAACCCGCACGAGGGCATCGAGCAGTGGTTCGAGCCGGGCAGCGAGATCGTGATCGTCGCGAACGCGACCGAGGCGCTCGCTGCCTACCGGGAGCTGCTCGCCGAACCCGGCGAGGCCGCCGCGATGGGGGCCCGCGCGCGAGAGCGCGTCCTCGCCGAGCACACCTACGCCCACCGGGCGCGCCGGGTGCTCGACCTCCTCGGTCTCTCGAGCGAGGTGCCGGCGTGACGCCCGGCCGCATCGTTGCGATCGTCCCTGCCTACAACGAGGCGGGCGCGATCGGTGGCGTCGTCGCCGCGATCCGCGCCGCGAATCCCCGGTTCGACGTCGTCGTCGTCGACGACGGCTCGCGGGACGAGACCTCGGCGATCGCGCGAGCGCACGGAGCGGCTGTCGTGACGCTGCCCTACAACATCGGCATCGGCGGGGCCGTGCAGACCGGCTTCAAGTACGCGCTCGAGCGCGGCTACGGGATGGCGGTGCGTCTCGACGGCGACGGCCAGCACGACCCCGGGGAGCTGCCGAAGCTCCTCGGCCCGATCGAGCGCGACGAGGCCGACATCGTGACTGGATCGCGGTTCGCCGACGGCAGCGGGGACTACCGGCCGCCTCTCGCCCGCCGCATCGGGATCATCTGGTTCGCGCGCATCGTCTCGCTGCTCACCCGCCAGCGGGTGACCGACACGACGTCCGGCTTCCAGGCGCTCAACCGCAAGGGGATCGCGCTCTTCGCGGGCGACTACCCGAACGACTATCCGGAGGTCGAGGCGACGGTGCTCGTGTTCAAGCATCGCCTCCGCCTCGTCGAGGTGCCCGTGACGATGCGCGAGCGGGAGACGGGGAGCTCGTCGATCACCTTCCTCCGCTCGATCTACTACGTGCTCAAGGTGACCCTGGCGCTGTTCATCGCGATGGTGCGGAAGTACGCCGTGCCGCAGGAGGAGGTGACGGGCTCGTGACCCCGGTCAAGGTCTCGGTGGCAGCGGCGATCGCCTCGATCCTGCTCATCCTCGTCGTGCTCGAGCTGATCCGCGGGCGCCGGCTCAAGGAGCGCTACGCGCTGCTCTGGCTCGTCACCGGCGTCGTGCTGCTCGTCCTCTCCGTGTGGCGCGAGGGCCTGACCACGATCGCCGGATGGCTCGGGGTGGCGACCTATCCGCCGGCGATCCTGTTTGCGATCGCCACGCTCTTCATCATCGTCGTGCTGCTGCACTACTCCACGGTGCTCTCGCAACTCGACGAGCAGAACATGCTGCTCGCCCAGAGGCTGGCTCTCCTGGAGACGGAGGTCGATCGGTTGCGCGACGATGGTTCGGGCCCGACCGGGGCTGTTTCGTGAGGCATCGTGTGACGCCGCCGACGCGGCAATCGGGCGCCGATCTGCTAGCTGCGGGGCGGTGCCGGTGGGTCGCGGCCGCCTGACGCGTCGGGCAGAGGGCCGACCGGAAGGTGAAGCGTCTCGGGTTCCGTTCGGATCGCGAGGACGGCGAGCGCAACTGCGACAGCGAGGACCATCAGCGCCAGCGCCCCTGCGGTTTCAGTAGGGTGGTCGAGCACGAGCGGCCGGGCGGACGTGACCGTGTACGCCCATGCCGCCAGGGTCGCTACGACCGCCGGCAACTCCCGCATCGTCGGGCGGCGAAGCGAAACGAACGCATGCGCGGCGATCACGGCGACCAGGCCCACGCCGAAGAGGAACGGGGTGGCCGGCGCGAAGCCGGTGCTCTTCCATCCGAGCAGCCACCCCACGGTATGGGTCAGCTCATTGTCCTTGAGCCCGGCCCACCAGAGGCGCACGTTCTCGGCCGGGACCAGTGGCGTCGTTGCTGTGACAACAGTCATCGTGACGACCGACACGGCGGCCAGAGCGATGACAGGTGCGGGCGCACGACGATAGGCAACGCCGAGCGCGACAAGTGCGAACGGAAGCGCCGTGACGAGGTAGCGCGGCCCGGGAGACCAGCCGCCGAACGCGCCTCCGAACGGCGTCGTCACGCCGGCGTTGTACACGAGGTATGCGATGGCAATCGCGAGCGCCGTCCACACGGCTGCGCGATCTCTGCCGCCTCGAATCAGGAGGACGAGGCCTGCTATCCCGGCGGCGACGATCGGCGTCGTGATTAGGAGCCCTCGGCTCTCCAGGAGCAGCTCGGAGATCGTTCGCAGGCTCGGCCACGTGACGCCGAATAGGCCCTTCGACGCGGAGCCGACGACGTCGTGCCCGGAGACGCCCCGATCGACGATCGCGTTGACGTACGAGATATGAAACGGTGACCCGAACGCCCAGTCGTTGTAGGCGAGGAGCGGCGCGATTCCGAGGAGGACTCCGCCCGTGTAAGCGAGCCCGCGAACGAGCCATCGACGTCGCGAGATTGCGAGGATGCCGAGCACCAGCCCTGCCAAGGCAGTCGGATACTCGAATAGGACGCCGAGGCCCGCGAGAACGCCGGCAGCCGCGACAAGGCGGAGCCGGGCTTGCCGGCGGCGTTCGTGGAGCAGGACGGCGAAGGTGGCGAACGCGAGCAGCGCCGACCAAATGTGGGAGAACGCCACGGTCGAGAGAGGCATCACGATTGTTGCGACCGCGAGCGTCAACCCGACCGCGAGTCCACTTCCGGGTTCGAGCTCGTCGGCCACGCGCCCGACGAGCAAGACGAGGGCGAGCGCGGGAAGGACGGAGCTGATCAGCGCCAGCAGCCGGAGCGCTCCGCGACGCCCGTCCGGCCACAACCCGACGGCATCGAGGGCGGCGTAGGCCGGGAGCGCGACGAAGGCGACTCCGGGCGCCTTGACCGAGTAGTAGTGACCGTGCCAGTAACTCAGGTCGCCGCTCTCCCGGTAGAACGTGTCCACTCGTGGGGTGCCGGTGGCCAGCGAGCGTACGAGGGCGTAGTGCGCGCTCTGCGTATAGCCGTCGTCTTGCGCCGGCCACGACAGTGCCGTGAACAGCGCCAGATAGGCAACCGCTGCGAGGAGCGTCACCCGGCGGCGTGTCGAATGCGGGCGCCGGATCTCCGGATCACCCGACACGAGAGCGCCATCTGGGCCGAGCCGGGGCGATTTCCAGTTGACGACGGTTCGGCACGACACGGGCCTTGTTGCGAGTGTGCGGCCCGACCGCCCCCGGGGATGGCACGGATATAGGCTCCCGCGGCCGCCCGCCGACCGACGTCGTTGTCCAGCGGTCGGAAGGGAACATCAGCCAAGAGTATCGTCAGGACCGAAAGGCAAGCAGTTCACTCCTCTGGTCGTCCCGGTGCTCCACTACTCTCACGCCCATAGCGAGCCTCCGACTCACCAGCTCAGCCATGGCGCGCGAGGTCGACGACGGGGCCGGCGTGCGTCCGACCGCCCACCTGGCTCCGGACGAGCCTTGATGAGGAGGCGTGTCTGGTGGGTGACGGCCGCTATCGTCCTCGTGCTGGCACCCTTCGCGGGTCGCGACATCAGGGCCTCGTGGGCAGATCAGGCGAACGGCCTCGGGGGCGACTACCGGGTTTCCGTGTTCGACGCCGACCACGACATCGTTCGATCGATCAACCCGTACCCGTCGCCCGACAGCGACACGCTGCTGTCGGCGGACGCCGTGTATCCGCCGTTCGTGTTCGTCGTTGCCGTCCCTATTTCGTTCCTTCCGTTCGTCGCCTCGGCGTCGATCTGGCTTGCGCTGCTGATCGCAGCCTCGATCGCGACGCCGTGGCTCGTCGGCGTGAGAGATCCACGCTGCTTCGGGCTCTGGCTCGTCTCGGCCCCCGTCGTCGCGGATGTGATGTGGGGGAATGCGACGATCCTCGTCGGCCTCGGTGCAGCACTCGCGTGGCATTTTCGGGACGACGCGCGCCTGGCCGGCGCCGCGCTCGGGGCAGGAGCGGCGGTCAAGATCCTGCTCGCACCTCTCGTGGTCTGGCTCGTGTTCACTCGGCGCTTCCGGGCGTCCGTGTTGTCGGTCGTCATCTGCGCCACCCTCGTCCTCGTCTGCTGGGCGGCCATCGGCTTCGCCGGTATTGTCGACTACCCCGCTGTCATCAGGCGGCTGGCCCAGGCTCAGACCGGGGGCGGCCTCTTCCTGTCGGGGCTGCTGGCAGCACACGGGTGGTCGGCGAATTCGGCAGTCGCCGTCGGCGCCGTACCCGCACTGGTTCTTTTTTCGCTCGCCTGGTACCGCCGCCGTCACGACGCCGCCGCGTTCGCGCTCGTATTACTCGCGATCCTCTGGATCACGCCGGTGAATCACGTCTTCAACCTCGTCCTGATGATGCTCGCGGTGGCGGTCATCTACCCGAGGCTCTCCGTCCCCTGGGCATTGATGCCGTTGCTGTGGATCGTGGCGTTCTCAGGCCCGGTCTATCGCACGCATCACGACGCGCTCACAGCGATCTCGATGACGTTCGCGGTCATCGCGACGGTTGCCGTCATGAAGGGTAGTCGGTCGTCACCGACCACGGAGACGGGCATCGGTTCGGTGCCGCACGTATCACCCGGCTTCGTCGGAGAGGTGCGTTAAGCGTGACACATGCGGGTGCGGGCACGCCTTGCGGGGGAACGGTGCGCCGCGCGCGCGTATGGGCTGCCGAGAGCCCTGTTGTTCTGTTCCTCTCGATCCGGCTCGGGTACCTGTTCTTCACGGCGTTCACGCTCCTTTGGGTGCCTCCGGTAGGGTCGGCCCTACCTCGCTTCTTCGCCTGGGGCGGGCTCTCCGATCTTCTGTTCGGAACATTCCAGCACTGGGACGCGAACTGGACGCTCCAGATCGTGCGGGACGGGTACACCGCACAATCGGCCGCGTTCATGCCCGCCTATCCGGCGCTCGTCTGGCTGTTCGGCGGCGTGACGGGGTCGAACCTCGTCGCTGCAGTCCTCATCTCGATTGTCGCTGCTGCTGTCGGTGTCCACTTCGTCGCGGCAATCGCGTCGCGCTTGCTGGGCCATGCAGTTGCCCGGGATACCGTCCTTTTCATCAGCGTCTACCCGATCGCCTACGTCTTCACCTCTGCGTACTCGGAGGGTCTGTTCCTCGCGGCCGCCGCGGCGGCGGTCTACGCCGCCATGCGCGACAGATACTGGCTCGCCGGACTCCTCGCCGCGCTGGCGGTCGGAACCCGCGTGTTCGGGCTGGCACTCATCCCCGCTCTCGTCGTTCTGGCCTGGCCCGCCGCGCGACGTCAAAGGCTCGTCCCCCTCGTGCCGGTGATCGCGCTCCCACTGGCCGGTCTTGCGGCAGCCTCGCTCTTCTTCGATCGCAAGCTTGGTGACGCGCTCGCCTTCACGCACGCGCAGAAGTACTGGGACCGCGAGCTTTCACCGGTTGGTCCCGTCGGTGGCGCGTGGGACTCGCTGCGGAGCGCCGTCGTGGGGCTGAAGACCATCGTGCTTCTGCCGTCCAGAGTAGGTGCGCCCGCCGGGCTCGATCCAGATGTTCAGCATGCGGCGTGGAATCTCGTCGACTTCGCGATCCTGGTCGTTGCCGTCGCCCTCACCGTCGTCGTCTTCCGCCGCGTCGGACTGGCGCTGGGCCTCTACTCCGCCGGTCTCCTCGTGATCGCGGTGTCCTCTCCGGTAACAGGCAAGCAGGAGGTGTTGCAGAGCCTGGGACGGTTTGCGCTGATGGACTTCCCGCTCTTCATCGCGGGCGCATCGCTCCTCACGGGTTCGCCGCGCGCCCGCGGGGTGACGATCGGGTCGCTGGCGGTGGTGGGGGGAGCGGCGTGCGTCGCCTTCTCCCGGATGCTCTGGGTGGCCTGACCCGGGTCAGGCTCGTCTGCGCAGCACGAAGAGTTTCTGGGCGCCGTAGTCGCCGGCCGTCGGGAGCAGCGACGCCCAGCGGTTGAACTCGGCGTTGGGGTCGCCGACGTCCACCTCGTGGACGGCCGAACGGGCGAGGAGTGGCTTCAAGACTCGCGTTGCGACGAGGTAGGTGCTCGCGAAGTTCTCGATCCCCTCCAGCACGAAGTCGGCGCCGGCGGCAGTGGCCACGGCAGACTCCTCGAGATAGAGATTGAAGGACGGCATCCCGATGTCGGAAAGGCCCCATTCGCGCCGCAGCGCGTTCAGCCGCTGCCAGCCCTCGATCGTCGCCTCCGACAGCAGCAGGAGTCCACCCGGCCGGACCCGCCGTCCCAGCGAGTGGATGGCGGCGGCCTGCTCCGCCGACGTGCCGAGGTTGATGAGCACGCGCGTGGTCACGACGATGTCGAACGAGGTCTCGGGAATGTCCACGAGGGTGCGGACGTCGCCGACTCTGAACTCCAGACGGGCGGCGATCTCTCCCGGCGTCGCAGCCTGCCGCTCACGCGCGAGCGCAATCATCTGCTCGGTGTAGTCCACTCCGAGAACGTGCACCCCGTCGGCGCGGGCGAACCGTACGGTCGAGTATCCCGTGGCGCAGCCTGCGTCGAGAACGTCCATGCCGGCCTCGACGTAGCGGGAGATCGACGCGATCTCCAGCTCGATCGCCCGCACGTCGGACCATGAGCTCGCTGGGTCGAGCCCGTGCTGCTCGGCCTGAGCTGCCCAGTACGCGGCGATCCCGGCCGCGTCGAGGGCACTATGCTCTTGTCCGTGCTCCACCGCCAGAGGCTACCCACAAGCGAGGCCGAGCGTTGCCGCCGGTGAGCCGCTTCCATCTCGCGATCCCGTTCAATCGGCCCTTCGCGACCGGGGCCGAGTTCGGGTACATCCGCGAGGCGATCGACGGCCTGCAGCTATCGGGTAACGGCCGCTTCGCCGCGCTCTGCAGCAGCTGGCTGCGGGAGCAAACCGGCGCGGGTGGCGCGCTCCTGACTCCGTCTTGCACGGCCGCACTCGAGCTCGCGGCGCTGCTCTCGAGGATCGAGCCCGGCGACGAGGTGATCATGCCCTCGTTCACGTTTTCCTCCACCGCGACGGCGTTCGCGCTTCGTGGTGCAACGCTCGTCTTCGTCGACGTCCGGCCGGATACGCTCAACATCGACGAGGCGGCCGTCGCCGGTGCCGTCACGGGGCGCACCCGGGCGATCGTGCCCATCCACTACGCAGGGGTGCCCGCCGAGCTCGATTCGCTCTCGGCGACAGCCGAGGCTGCCGGTGCGGTGCTGATCGAAGATGCGGCGCACGCGCTCGGCTCGACCTACCGCGGGCGTCCGGTCGGCGGTGACAGCCCACTCGCCGCGCTCAGCTTCCACGAGACGAAGAACCTGACATGCGGGGAGGGGGGCGCGCTGCTCCTCAACGACCCGGAGCTCGTCGAGCGCGCCGAGATCATGCAAGAGAAAGGCACGGATCGAGCCCGGCTGTTCCGGGGGGAGGTCGACAGGTACACCTGGGTCGACATCGGCTCGTCCTTCCTGCTGAGCGAGATCAACGCCGCGTTCCTCTGGGCGCAGTTCGAGGCCGCGGACGTGATCCTGCAGCGCCGGCTCGCGATCTGGGACGCCTACCACGAGGCCCTCGCCCCTCTCGAGGCGGCGGGCCTGCTCCGCCGTCCCATCGTCCCCGCGCATTGCACCCACAACGCCCACCTTTACTACCTGTTGCTTCCGGAGGAGGCCGCGCGGGACGCCCTCATCGAGAGCCTGCGTGGCGATGGCGTCGCCGCGATCTTTCACTACGTGCCACTGCACTCGTCGCGTGCGGGGCGACGATACGGGCGGACGCAGGGCGCTCTTCCGGTCACCGACGACGTGAGCCGACGGCTCGTTCGCCTGCCGCTCTGGGTCGGGATGGGGCCTGACGAGCTCGGGCGGGTGGTGCGGGGGGTCGCGGCCGCCGTCGGGCACGGGTAGTTCTACGCCGCACCGGCGCTATGCTTGCGCGCGTGCCAGGCTGGGAGAGCGTCTCTGTCGTCGTCCCCGTGTTCAATGCCGAGGCGACGCTCGACGAGCTCGTCGAGAGGATCGAGGCGACGCTCGTGGGTACGCCGTTCGAGATCGTTCTCGTCAACGACGGCTCCGTCGACGGCAGCTGGCGGCGGATCGTCGAGCTGGCGGCCGCTCACCCTTCCGTTCGCGGCCT
>Ga0302322_100001111_pt1 | contig 21839 bp, 17 predicted proteins | sample Fen_T0_2_FD_203757 | JGI IMG/M metagenome (GOLD analysis project Ga0302322, IMG submission 203757) | Peat permafrost microbial communities from Stordalen Mire near Abisko, Sweden - Fen_T0_2 | ecosystem: Environmental > Terrestrial > Soil > Wetlands > Permafrost | place: Sweden: Abisko...
CCTCAGGGCACAGAAGGTCTCGATGTCGGATTGCTGGTCAACACCCACCTCTTCCCGATAGCCGTCATACTGCCCACGTACCAGATCGGTCGGTTGCAACGGGCGCATGGCCCGGAAGACATCGGCCGTCTTGCCGTGCACGGCACCGTAGCCTCGATAAGCCGGGGGCTCCATGGCGAGCAGAGCGACGATCTGGAAGATGTGATTCTGGATCACGTCGCGCAGACAACCAGCCGTTTCGTAAAACTTGCCACGGCTATCCACACCGAATTTTTCGGACAACGTAATCTGGACGCTAGCGACATAATTGCGGTTCCAGATCGGTTCCAGGAACGAGTTGGCGAAACGGAAATAGAGAATGTTCATGATCGCTTCCTTGCCCAGGTAGTGATCAATGCGGAAAATGGAATTTTCCGGGAAAACCGACAAGGCGATGCGATTGAGTTCGCAGGCAGACGCAAGGTCGCGTCCGAACGGTTTCTCAAGAATGACCCGTGCATTCTCAGCCAGACCCGAGGTGCCAAGCCCCTGGATCACCGTTTCGAACATTGAAGGTGGAATGGCAAGGTAGTACGCTGGACGCTTTACGCCACGCAACGCGTTCTTGAGAGCTATGAAGGTGCCCGAGTCGCCATAGTCTCCGCTCACGTAGTTGAGTTGGGAAAGCAGATGGAGCAGCGCCTTTGGGTCGTCGATTCCTCCGTGCTCCCTAATGCTGTTTGTGGCACGTTCATGCAGTTGCGCCACATCCCACCGCGATGACGCGACACCGACAATCGGAACATCGAGTTCCCCTCGCTTGACCATCGCATAAAGCGCCGGGAAAATCTTCTTGTAACCGAGGTCACCGGTTACGCCGAACAGCACCAGTGCGTCTGACTGCTCCTTGTTAACATCCATGAGGATCATGTCGGCCTATTTCTTTCTGCTTCTCGTTATGTCCACCAAATTGCTTGCGCATCGCGGACAAGACACGGTTGGAGAAATCCGAATGACCACGCGAACTGAAGCGTTGGTAAAGTGCGGCACTCAGAACCGGCGCGGGTACTCCTTCGTCAATCGCAGCCTCAATCATCCATCGACCTTCGCCTGAATCGGATACCTGTCCGGCGTAGCTTTCCAAATCGGGATCATCCATGAGCGACATGGCCGTTAGGTCCAGCAGCCATGAGCTGATCACGCTGCCTCGACGCCAGACTTCAGCGATTTGAGGCAAATCCAGCTCGAATTGGTAGTACTCCGGGTTGCGAAGCGGCGTCGTCTCGGCATCCATTTCGTGCGAGCGCATGCCAGCGTTGGCGTTGCGCAAGATGTTCAGCCCTTCGGCGTAAGCCGCCATAAGGCCGTATTCGATACCGTTGTGTACCATTTTTACGAAGTGGCCAGCGCCGGATGGCCCGCAATGCAGATAGCCTTGTTCTGCTGAGGTAGGAGAACCTTCCCTACCTGGAGTACGCGTTACTGCGTCGTTTCCGGGGGCTATACTTCTGAAAATAGGGGTGAGCTGTTTGACTACTTCAACTTCTCCGCCGATCATGAGACAGAAACCTCGTTCTAGACCGAAGACGCCTCCGCTTGTGCCGCAATCGACGTAATGAATACCGGTAATTCTTAGTGTTTCCGCTCTGAGAATATCGTCGCGGTAGTAACTATTGCCGCCATCAATGATGATGTCACCGGGTTCCATGTGCGAAGCGATATCTTCGACGGCTTTCCCGGTTACTCCAGCTGGAACCATCAGCCAGACTGTGCGTGGGCGGGCCAGCTTTGAAACCAGATCGGCGATCGAAATAGAGCCCAGAATATTGGCATTCGCGATCTTGCTCACTGCGGTGGGATTGATGTCAAAGACGACGCAATCGTGGCCGTCATTCGTCAAGCGCCGCGCCAGATTGGCTCCCATACGTCCTAATCCGATCATGCCAAGTTGCACTCTGAATTTCCTTTTGCCAAAAAAATCAACGAACCCTCTGGGACTCGCCAGCCGTTTTTCACGAGCGACGTCGACTCAACCTAGGATTACGGGACTTCCGAATCTGATCGACTATTCGACCTATCTTCCGGTCCGCAACCCACGGATGCTGTGCGCTGTCGCACATAGCGCAGGCAATATTCACAGTCTTTGAAGGACAGAGCGATGAGCGCTCATTGGCGTGAAGATGCGGCCGCGCCAGCCTTCGTGAGAGCAACGAGAAGATTGCCGACGAGCGCGGCGTGGATGACCCTTGTCGAGGGGGAATTTGCAGCCATATCAGCTTATGCGATAGCCAGCCGCTTGAACAAAACCAGCTTCACGCCATCAAGGACAAATGCCAGGACAATCACGGCAAGCAGCAGCACGGCCAGGATGCCTATAGGCAGTGCGGCCATAAGAATACCTTTGATAGCCAGTGTGCTGATGATCGCTAGATCGATAATGGAAGACGCAACCAACCATCGTCCCGGTCGTGAACTCCAGAGGGGAAGCCTTTCGCGGGCGACGTAAAACACGGCTTGGCCGCTGAACACCAGGGTTACCACGGTCAGAGTTCGCAAAGTATCCATGTCGAGGCCGATCGCGAATTTTCCTAGCGCGAGGCAGGTGATGCAGAAGACCAGGTCAACGACCCCTAGGCAGATTCCGGCGAGGGTCAGATTTCCGATACGCCAGATATTCGGCGTCGACGATGGGCGCACATTGTCGGTGGCCGATGACATCGCCAGGAAGTCACCCGCGACCATCATCAGCACCATGAGGGTCGGGGTCAGAATGGCGTGCCCTGTGATCATCAGGCCAGCGGCCAGAAAGAGCACCTGAACGACCTTGTGGATGATGGAGCGTAGGGTGTAGGTCAGGATTCGCTGAAATGTCGTTCGCCCTTCTTTGACCGAGGTAACAATACCGCCCAGACCGGATTCGGTCAGCACAATGCCGGATGCCGACTTGGCAACATCGGTCGCCGTTGAAATGGCAATACCCATCTGCGCCTGACGTAAGGCGGGTGCGTCGTTCGCGCCATCACCACACATGCCGACGATATGTCCGTCGCGCTGTAGTGCCTTGACCAGGCGATACTTATCCTCTGGAAGAACACCCGCAAAGATGGAGAATTCGGTGGCCTTGAGATCCTCTGGCAGCGGCGTTGTCGCCCAGACCTGACCCGAAATGCCGACCATGCCCGCGACCACTTCCGCTGTCGTACGTGAGTCTCCGGTGACCATCACGGTTCGCACGCCCAAACCGGCCAGCTCCTTGACGAGCGCCGCAGAGTCCTCGCGCGGTGGATCGCTGAGGGCGATCAATCCAGTCAGGGTCAGCTTCCCCTCAGGACCTGAAGCGACTGCAAGAACCCTGAATCCCTTTGCCTGTAGTTCGTCAACGATGGCAACGGCAGACGAATCCGATTGCGACAGCGTTGCGATCACATTGAACGCCCCTTTGACGACTTGGAGAATGTCTCCGCTTGCCTGACGTACCGTCGCCTCGGCGCGTTTTACCGCTGGATCGAATGGAACGAAGGTCACCAGCACCGGGCTATCATGGACGGGCGCTCGCAGCGCAGCCGTCCGAATGGCGGCGTCGACGGGATCCTGTCCACCATCGGAACTGGCCAGGCTGGCCAGCGCGAGTACGTGAGCTTTATCAAACGATGGCATCGGTCGAACCGTGGTCACACTGAGTTCATTGCGCGTCAAAGTACCTGTTTTATCGACGCACAGAATATCGATCCCTGCCGCTTCGTCCACTGCCGATAACCGGGTTGGTAACACGCCTTTTGCGGCCAAGGCCCGTGCGCCAACCGCCGCTGCCAACGTGAACATTGACGGCAAGGCGACTGGGATCGAGGCGAGAATGGCCACCAACACGAGCGGTGCAATCTCGCCAAGCGGCATATGAATGAACAGCGCGTAAGACGCCAGCAGGATGGTCACGGCGCCGTTGAACAAGGCGAGGTTGCGAACGACGTGAAAAACGGTCTTCTGTTGCGAGCTTTCGACTTTGGCCGAGCGGATAAGCTCAGCAGTACGTCCGAACTTCGTTCTCTCTCCTGTCGCGGTAACCAGTGCGACAGCCTCACCACGCCGTACGAGCGCGCCAGCATACGTTTCGATTCCAACGCCGGCCTCGATAGGGATCGATTCTCCAGTGAGCATCGACTGATCAATCAGAATCGATCCTTCAAGTAAACGCACATCCGCTGCTACGACCGCGCCTAGCGACAGCTTTACGACATCGCCAGCGACCAATTCAACGGACGGCAACGTTTTCCAGCTACCGTCCCGCCGCACCGAGGCGACCAGTGCCAAGCGTGACTTGAGGGCGTCCAATGTCGCTTGCGCCCGGCTTTCCTGGAAGAACCCCAGAGCGGCATTGAAGATGAGAAGCAAAGCGACGACAGCGGCCTGAGGATAGTCTCCGAGCCAGCATTGGACAAGGATTGCCGCTTCCAGCATCCATGGAATCGGCGACCATAGACTTTTCAGCGCTTTCCGAACCGGGTGTTGTGTGACATCAACGACCGCGTTTGGACCATCCTGTGCCAGTTGCTGTTGAGCCTCGCGACTGGTCTTGCCAAGTGCCGCGTCATTCATTGATCGCTCCTTGAATTGCTGGATATCTCTACAACCACCAGATGCCGAGCAAGATGGTCGCCACGGTCAACGGTGCGCCAACCTTGAAATAGGCCCAGAAACTGATCTTGATACCTTCTCTCTGGGCACGTTGCGCGACGATCAGATTGGCGACAGACCCGACCAGCGTGAAGTTACCGGCGAGTGTCGATGCCATGGCGACAACCAGCCAGGCGCGTTGCGGGTCAGCTAGATTAGCGACGAAGGGCTTGAGCATCAGAACTGCCGGAACATTGCTGACAAGGTTGGACAAGGCCGCCGTAACCAGCGACAGAACCCCTGTGTTGCCAAGGTGCTGTCGCGCCACAGCCGCAATCACGCCGGGTGTCAGCGCAACCCGCTCGAAGCCGGCGACGACCACAAAGAGTCCGGCGAACATGACGAGCAAGGGCCAGTCAATTTCCATATAGACCTTGTGCGCCTTGATCCGGCGACTGAACAACATGAATGCGCCGCCAAGAATGGCGACCTTGGCCACGGGTTGCCCGGCAAAGAACAGAATGACCATACCCACGGTAACCAGAAGTGACTTGATGACCACGGGCAGGTTGTAGCGAACCTGTTTTGGCATCCTGGCTTCGAAAGGCTCGCGCGTCAGGAACTCACTGCGATAGATCAACGCGATCATCGCAACCGTCAGAACGAGGCCAGCCACGGCGACAGGCACCAGAGCCGCCGCGAAGTCTCCATACGAGATATGCGAAATACTGCCGACAATCATATTTTGCGGATTGCCGGTGATGGTCGCCGTGCTACCGACGTTGGAAGCCATGGCGACGGCCAGCAGGTAAGGGATCGGGTTGCGCTTGAGGCGCATCACGACGTCAAGCACCAGAGGCGTCATCACCAGACAGATCGTGTCATTGACCAGGAAAGCCGAGAACGACCCGGATACGAACACGATCGCAACCAGAAGCACGATTGGATAGCGCGCCCGCGTCACCACCCATTCATTGACCAGCTGGAAGAATCCGGAGAGCCGCAGGTTTGCGACGACGATCATCATGCCAAGCAGCAGCGCGATCGTATCGAAGTCGATGGCCAAGTAGGCATCTTCCAGTGACAAGACACCCAGCCAGACCATCAGGCTTGCCCCGAGCAGCGCCGCACCGGCGCGGTCGAGGTGGTAGCCGGGCAACTTGCCAACGGCAATGAACAGGTAAGTCAAAACGAAAATAACAAAAGCAGAAATTGTTGCGGCTTCGTGCCATAGCACTTCTGCGGTCGGAATGTGCATCCGTTACTCCGTCTGAGCTCTTTGTGACGTGTGATACGGGCTGGTATCTCTCGCTATGCGCCGACTTATCGGCCTACGTTCCAGTTGCGATCAACACGATCCCACGCCGCACGCGCTGCCGGCCTCATCTCTTGCCAGTCGGGATCGAGCTCCGATTTGCCGAGAATGTACTCTGCCTGCAATTCGGGTTCAGCCTCTTCGAAAGCGCGTCCGTCGTGTCGGACACGACCATTCCATCCTGCGCGAAAACCCGGAGCGTAGTATTCGTAGGCTCTGCCCTGAACATAGTAGGGTTCCCGGAGGTAGGTCTCTCTCCAGAACACTTCTTCGGCAGTCGGATTGACCGCTTCGGCCGAGCTCTTGCCCACTAATCCACCCATTACTGCGCCTGTCGCCGCGCCAATCACGGCGCCGAGCGGTCCCGCTACCGTCCCGATGACGGCTCCGGAAAGTGCGCCGACAACCGCGCCGGCCCCCGTGCCGAGCGGGTGAGCGCCCGGCGTCCCGGTGAGCGGGTCGCGATTGAGATCTCCCTCGTTAGCTACAGTTATTCTCGTGATTGATTCCGACATTCCCGTTCTCCTTTGTCGATTTTCAGGACTTCAAGTTGGCGTCCATACCCTAGCCGGAGCGTCAAATCTGATCTGTGCGTTGGAACACTTTGGAGGCGGCAAAAAGGTTCCGGGCAAAACAAGTCGGAAGAAATCCGCGATCTGCTGAAAACGGCGCCAATTTCTCCGGAATGGACCGTGCCCAGCCGGCTCAAGAGCAATCCCGTATGTTTTGGGCGCAGTTGAGGGCGAGCATGGCGCTAAGTGGTGTAGCGCACCGACGGTTAGCCAGGTTCGGTTTTAAATTGATGTAACACCTAGACGGAGTAAGTCGCTAGCCACCGTGCCTAAGGCGGGAGCGAGTCGTGATATTTTGTATCGCTAAGCTTTTTCACCATTACAGCATTGAAAGAAAAGCCATGAATAAACTAGTCGGAGCCATCGTTTTAATGTGCGCACTTATCCCGTTTTCAAATGCGGATGAAAATCTGGGCAGCAGGACCCAAGAAACGAAAACTGAGGCGGCGCAATCTCAAAGTACGATCGGAGACGGCGTCCGCCAAGTCGGTCGCGAAGCCAAAACTGCGGGCCGCAAGGTACGTCGTGCCGTGGTAACTCGTTGCGCCGATGGTCGCCATACGGTGAAAGGCAGAGCCGAATGTGCAAGCCATGGCGGCGTGAGTACTCAGAATTAGGGCTGGCGATCTGCCGAGGAGGAAAGAAGCGGCGCCGTTGGGCGTTCAAGTGATTGGTGAAAGCTCGCTCCAAGCTTGAGCGTGGCATGACTATCGGAGGTGCTCTCATGCGTCGGTTGAAACTGAGCAGGGCCTTTACTCTGATGGAATCAGGGCCTGTGGTCCTCGTAACAACCCGTGATGGTGAGAAGAACAACATCATGACAATTTCCTGGACCATCGTGATGGATTTCACTCCAGTATTTGCGATCACCACGGGTAAGTGGAATTACTCCTTCACAGCATTGCGAAAAAACCGGGAGTGCGTCATCGCAATTCCCACCGTTGATCTTCTGGATAAGGTCGTTGGTATCGGAACCTGTTCTGGGGCGGACACCGACAAGTTCGCCATGTTCAAGCTCACACCAGTGCAGGCCAAACTCGTCCGGGCACCCTTGATTAAGGATTGCTTCGCCAACATCGAGTGCAAGGTCATCGACATCGTCAAGAAACACAATATTGTGGTGTTAGAGGGGGTTGCCGCATACATTGATACTGCCCGCAAGGAGCAGCGCTCAGTTCACGCAGTAGGTGACGGAACGTTCATTGCCGACGGGCGCAAGATTGATCGAAAAATGATGATGGCCTCCAAGCTCCCGCCGAACCTTTAGCGTTCATTGGACAGCACGCTGGCTCAAGTCGACCAGCAGCCGACCTTTGCGAATGCATGAGATTTGCCATTTGGACGACTGCTCAACCCAAAAAAACCGCCAAACCGGTCACGCAAAAATTGGCCGCTAGCACCGTTGTATGCATTCTTCGGAACGTCTGCGACGTCGCCGATTGCTATCGATGAACGTGCTGGATGATCTGTCATTTCTATGTGTTCCTGCGCCCAGACGGGCTTATCGGAATAACAGAGGGTAGCGAAGTATCTGTTTCTGGACTTCGTAGCTACAGTATTTGTTGCGCATCAAGGAACATAACTGCCGCGAGCGATATGGTCTTTGAGCGATTCGGCGCTCAAAAATTAACGCGAAAATTAATACTCGGCCAGTTCGCCATGAGGCGGTGACGAGCACCCATAGAACAACCCGATTCTGCAACGACTTCCTGTCAAACCCGATTGGAAGTTGTGGGGGGAATTCAACACGGCCTTTAAGGTGACTTGTCGACGTAGAGGCTCGTATTCCAGCCGCCACCCAGTGCCTTGTTCAGCACGACCAGGTCGGTCAGCAGATTGCCTGCGGACTCGCTCATGTTTAGCTGGGCGGTGAATAATGAGCTTTCAGCCGTCAGGACGTTGAGGAAGGAAGTAAGGCCGCGCCGATAGCTCTCCTGCGCCAACTTGACGGCCAGGGTGCCCTATATGCCATGTAGGACGTCTGTGTAGATTGTAGATTTATGGCGCTTGGGTTGGGTTGGAAGCCATTCCTTCAAATTTTGGAGCTGCCCTGCAGTTCAACGAGGAGCGGGACATTTTTACTTCTCCTCAGAGTGTCATTGGCTTGAATGCGAGGGGGAAATCTTTCCCTCATCTTCAACTCGAACAGGAATGAATTAACCAGCTTCGCTTAGCGTGTAGTCAGGGTAGTGACCATTTCAAGGACAGGCATAGGCGAGCAATCGGCCTGAGCTGCCGTTGACCTGGTAGGCCGTGTCAGGCTGCATAGCGCCCATTACCAACTGTTCCGTCGAGAATTACTCTGTACGGCGGCTTCTCTAATCGGCGAAATCAAACTCCCGATCTCAACCCGACAATCGCCACCGCGCTGGTTCAGCGGTTAAGTATGGCGTCGAGCAGTCACTCCGTACGACAAATCTCGAGAACAACTTCTCGTCTGTCTCGTACGTCGAAAAGCGGATTCGTGGCGAATGTGTGCCAGCGAACAGAAACCCTATCGATAAGAGGGCAATATTGCCGCAAGTGGTGGTCTAGATGTTGGCCAGTATTTTCCCTTAGCCAGAACCCGTAGCACCTGAGCCATAAAGGTCAGCTTTTGTCTGGCCTTTTTCATGGGCTGGCGGCGTGCCAACCTTTTTTTTTGATTCCTGGTCCGTGGCGCATGCGGGAAAAAGCTTGGAGCACACCCGATCCACCCGACTCACCGTATCAATTCCGACCGGAATACTGTTGTCATTTATAGGGATGAATTCTTGGCAATCAAGCGCAATTTGATTCTGTGTCTGGCAAGTCTGGCGTGTGTTGTGAATCACGCCTATTCCGCAGAACGCAACGAAATCGGCAATGCAACCGCAGCGAACGAGCTCTATCGAGTTGCAATTGAAGAGGCGCGCTCAAGCCGCTTTGAGCCGGCAATAGCTTCCCTTCGCCTGCTGGTCGAACGCTTCCCGGAACGTCAGGACTATCTGGGCGACCTGGCCGTCGTGCTCGAATGGTCCGGCGACTCTGGCGCCGCGCTCGAATTGCTAGGGCGAATCGACCGGGCGAATGCGCCGCTCTACGTTACTGAAAGTCTGGCCATTTCAGCGCGCCGTCTTCAACGCTTCTATCTCGCAGAGTCCATGTATCGGGAGGCACTGGTGCGCTTTCCAGAGCGCGTTGAACTGCAAGTCGGGCTGGCGCGCACGCTGGCTGAGCAGCCTGTCGATACAAGCAAGCTTGAAGAAGCGACGGCATTGATCGAGCGATTGTTCTCAAAGTATCCACGGCGCACTGATGTCCTTGAGGCCCGCGCCGACATCGCCACGGCACGGCGTGACTATTTTGGCGCGCTGGCCAGCTTTCAGTTGATTCTTGTGCAGGAACCGGCGCATAGAGCCGCCTTGCGCGGAAGAATGCAGACGCTCAGCCGTCTTGGCGCACCGCAACTGGCTCTTGATCTTGCCGACCGAACCCCTGGGATACTGACGTCGGAAGAACGCAATGCAATTGCGGCCGACCGCACGGCACATCAGATCCGCTGGGGCGCGGTGACAGCCGACACCGAGCCGGGGTCAGCTCGCTTCGCCGAGATTGATCGCGCGCTTGATGAGAGCGAAATGGCTGGATCAATTGCCCTACAAGCGAACACCAACCTGACGGCAAGCGAACGTCAGCTTGCCCTTGATCGCGTTGGCGCCCTACGGGAACGCTATCGCATGCGTGATGCCATCGAGCTTTACGAGGCGCTCGCGGCACGCTCCGCTCTTAATCCCGTCTACGTGAAAGCTGAAGCCGCCTCAGCCTACCTCTACCTTGAACAGCCTGAGAAAGCACGCGACCTGTATCGCGAAGTCCTGGCAACCGATCCGGAGAATCTGGGTTCGCAAATTGGCCTCTTTTACGCTCTGGCAGAATCGGAAGACCATGATGCGGCACTCAAGCAGATTGAACTCACCGTTTCGACTACGCCGCAATGGATCGACGCCTGGAGCATGGCTACATTGCGCGATAACCCAGCCTACCCACGAGTGCTCTCGGCGCGCGCGATGGCTCCCTCGCTTGCCAATCGTCCCGGCGAAGCTGAGCGGCGCCTGCACGAACTGAGCGACCGCATCCCATTCAACATGGAGGTCCGTACCGACTACGCGAGTTCGATGCGCGCACGCGGCTGGCCAAACCGGGCTGAACAGGAATTGCGCTGGATACTCGCGGTCGATCCCGACAACAGCGGTGCACTGGGCGAGCGTGCCGGCGCACTGCTGGAAAAGCAGGATTACGCGGCTGCGGAATCGGCTTTGGAGCGGGCGCAATCTGTGACCGCGGAGGATGGGCGTGTGGTGCGTGCGGCGCGACTAGAGCAAGTCCATAACATGCGCGAATTGATCGTCGATGGCACGTATGGACGATCCGGAGGCGGCCCGAAGGGTACGCAAGACCATGCCGTCGATACGCGGCTCTATTCCAGCCCGATCAGCTATAACTACAGAGCCTTCGCTCATTCCTACAATGCCGAAGGCCAATTTGACAGCGGCACCGGCAGGCGGGACCGCCTTGGTGTGGGGCTGGAATATCGCTCCCCACTGATGACCATCACGGGTGAGCTGGCACACGACATCAACAACAGCAAAACCGCCGCCGCGGCATCTGTGGCCTATACCCCGGACGATTTCTGGACAGTGCGCGGGGAGTACGAAGAATCGGCCAACCAAACGCCCTTGCAGGCCAGTCTCGCCGGTATCGATGCGCGGCGCGTCGCTGGCGAGGTCGCGTGGCGTGCCAACGAATCCCGAAGCGCGGCTGTTTCATATGAGAATCTGGATTTCAGCGATGGCAATCGTCGCGACATCACCCAAGCGCGCTGGACCGAACGGGTGATCGCTGGCCCGGTTTATAAGCTGGAGTTGACGGGGGCGCTCTATGCGTCGCGCAATTCCCTGGACGCCGCCCCTTACTTCAATCCATCACACGATTTCTCGCCAACGCTTGAGTTCGCTAACGAATGGCTGCAATGGCGTCGTTACACGCGTGCCTTTCGGCACCGCCTAGTGGCCTCGGCCGGCACCTACCAACAAGCTGGCTTTGGTGCGGGCGCTGTCTACGACGCGCACTATGAACAGGAGTGGGAGGCTGATGATCGGCTGACCCTACGCTACGGAGTCGGTCGCAGTTTGCATCCGTATGACGGCGTGCAGTCGGCCACGAACTACCTCTACTTCTATCTGAACGGGAAATTCTGAGATGCGCTGGCTGCTATTAACCCTGCTCACGCTGGCGCTCCAGCTCGACCCTGCCTTTGCGGCCCCCATGGCCGTGGCCGGCTCAGTACCTGGCTCGTTCATCACGTTGTCGTATCACGAGGTGCGCGACGAAATCCGTGATTATCCCGATCCTTACGCGGTCGATTCGGCCAGCCTGGTCCGGCAATTCGCGTGGCTGCGCGGAAATGGCTACTCGCCGGTGAGCCTTGACGAAATCATCGCGGCGCGCCGAGGCGGGAAACCTCTGCCGAAGCGCGCGGTTCTGCTCACCTTTGATGACGCCTATCTTTCGTTCTACACGCGTGTCTATCCGATACTACGCGAGTTCAACTTTCCGGCCGTACTGGCAGTTGTCGGCCGATGGATCGACAATCCACAGAGCGAATTGATGCTCTATGGCGAGACGGAAAGTGTTCATGACGCCAGCTTTGCAACCTGGAATCAGTTGCGCGAAATGGCGGACTCCGGTTTGATCGAACTGGCCTCGCATACCTATGATTTGCACCGTGGCATCCCGGCCAATCCGCAGGGGAATCTGTCACCCGCCGCAACGACTCGTGCCTACGATGCGCTGAACAATAGCTACGAAGACGATTTGACATGGAGGGCGAGAGTACGCGGCGATCTTGCGCGAAATATCGAGGTGATTGAACGCAATACCGGGCACCGCCCAAGAGTTATGGTCTGGCCTTACGGGAGCTATAACGATGAGCTGGTGCATATCGCCGGCGAGCTCAAATTGCCAGTCGCGGTCACACTCGACGATGGCACGAATACACCCGACGTCCCGTTGACGGCCATCCGACGCGTCCTGATCGAACACAGTCCGACCTTGGCAGATTTCGTCGCCGAAGTGCAAGGCCCACGCAACCCGGAACCGGTCCGAGTTGTTCAGATAGATCTTGATTCGATTTACAGTGCAGATTCGGCTCAGCAGGAACTCAATCTGTCGCTACTGCTCGATCGTATCGAGGTGCTTCAGCCGACTCACGTTTACTTGCAGGCGACGACCAATACGGGTGGGGATGTCGTCACCAATGCCGCCTATTTTCCGAATCGGCACTTGTTGCTGCGCGCCGACCTGTTCAATCGGGTCTCCTGGCAAATCACCACCCGCGTCGGTGCGAGAGTGTTTGCCGTTATGCCGATCCGCATGGACAACATGTCGGCGGACAGTGTCAGCGAAGTCTATGAGGATCTTGCACGTCATGCCAGTTTCAGTGGATTGGTATTCGAGGGCAATTCGCCTGCAGATGATGCGGACGAGTCGGCGACCATAAAGTTCACGCGGCAACTCACCGCGCGCGTACAAGCGTTCCGCGCGCCACTGCAAACGGTACGTTCCCTGACGACTGAACAGTCGCCGATATGCATAGCCGGTGAATTGCAGGTCAAGAAGAGAGTCAATACTTACGTCGACAGTTATGACTACGTAGCACTGATATCGGCGCCGTTCGATACAACGAACATCGGTCTGCTCAAGTCACTAAAGGAAACGGACCTTCTGCGTCGCACCGTATTCATGCTGCGCAGTCCGGTTGCCGACGATCTCGCGCGTCAGATGAGGCACCTGCAGCTTGGCGGGGCTCTCAACTTCGGTTACGTACCCGACGATTTCTTGCACGACGACCCACCGCTTGCCACGATGGCCCCACCCATGTCCTTACGAGTCTATCCGCTGAAGCTGAAGGAACAATGATGTCGGATTTCGGAACGTCACCCGTCGAGTTCTTCTCGGCCTACTCGTACTACTACCCGCTGTTCATGGCTTACCTGTGGATGATCGGAGCCGTCTTTTACTATTTTCGCTACGAACGCCCGCCGAAAAGTCACCGTGATTTGCCGCGCGACGTGCCGGAGACTCCGCCGCCCTTGCCCGAATATCCCTTGGTCACGATCATCGTGCCTTGCCATAACGAGGGTCGCGATATTGAAGATACGGTCGAATACCTGCTCGCATCGACCTACCCAAATTTCGACATCCTACTGGTCAACGACGGCAGCGGCGACGAAACGCGCGACATCCTCGACAAGCTGGCGACGCAGTTTGCGAACGTACGGGTAATCCATGCCGCGCGCAATCAGGGCAAGGCGGTCGCACTGACGACGGCATCGCTGATGACGTCGGCGCAATACCTGTGCTGTATCGATGCCGATGCCTTGCTCGATCCGGAAGCCCTGTCCTGGATGATGGTCCACTTCCTGAATCCGCGCGTCGGCGCGGTGACGGGAAATCCGCGTGTTCGCAACCGGTCGACTTTGCTCGGGCGGCTGCAAGTCGGTGAATACTCGTCGATCGTCGGGCTGATCAAGCGCGCGCAACGCACCTACGGGCGAATCTTCACCGTCTCCGGTGTCGTCGCGTGTTTTCGCAAGGCGGCGCTGCACGATGTCGGCTACTGGAGTTCCGACATGCTGACCGAGGATATCGACGTGAGCTGGAACCTGCAGATCCGTCATTGGGACGTGCGCTTCGAACCCAAGGCGCAGTGCTGGATTCTGGCTCCAGAAACCTTGAAAGGCTTGTGGCAGCAACGCTTGCGTTGGTCGACCGGCGGCATTCAGGTGATGATGAAAAACTGGCGCATCGAGCACTTGTGGAGCGCGCGACGCATGTGGCCCGTGCTCCTGGAGTACGCCATGAGTGTCTTGTGGGCCTACTCGATCACCGTGATTGCGGTACTTTGGCTGATCGGATTCTTCATCGAGTTGCCGCCGGAATACCGCATCACGAGGTTTCTGTCGGGTTGGAACGGGGTCATGGTGGGCACGACCTGTCTGCTGCAGGTCGGCATCAGTCTGGCCCTCGACTCCCGTTACGACCAAGGCTCACTCAAGACTTTTTACTGGATGATCTGGTACCCGTTGGCGTACTGGATGCTCAGCATGTTTACCACGATTGTGGCGGTGCCGCGTGCACTGCTGCGAGACACCAAGAAGAGGGCACGATGGAACAGTCCGGACCGCGGCATAGCACCCTGAAATCACCGCTCATCGAGCGCTCCGATCTTCAGTCACCTCAACAACGGACGCTGTACGGTGCGCTGACACTGGCTTTCTGGGCGTTCTGGTTCTACCTTTGGCTACCTCTGCTCGCCTTGTTGGCATGGTCGCTTGGCCTGCAACAGGCGTTCAAATACATGGTCGTTCTCGGTGGCTATCACGAAGTGATCCGTGTGATTGGCTTGTACAGCCTGATCATCCTGCTGCTGGGCGGTGCCCTCGTGGTATGGGCGGTCTATAACATCATGCGATTTCGTGACGACGAGCGACGCACCGGCGGACTGCCCGTTACTCCCGCAATGATCGGGTTAGATTTCGGTCAGGATCCCTTAGCCGTTGAGCGCTGGCAAGGCGAACAGCGCCTGCGCGTGAGCCACGATCAAGGCGGGAAGATATCGCACGTCGAAGTGCTTTCCGATGATGTTCACGTCGACGTTTAGTGGTCTCGGCGGCTAGCGATAGGCCGGCGGGAAAAGGTGGTTTTTCCTTGAATCGCCCCCACTTTCTTCTGGCAATCGCATTGTTCCTTGCCGCCTTCATGGCTTCGGCAGAAGAACCTGCTGAAGACCATCGCGCCTGGCAGCATGGAATCGATCTCGTTCGGGTTGTTGATAAATCCGGTGACAAAAGCGGTAACCAATGGCTTGTGGTCTGGGGAAGCGCCGGCAACCCGCCTCATCCCAATCTGGGGGACGACTGGCCACACGATGTCTATTTTGCGTTTTTGAACGCCCCGGCAATGCAAGAGGTCACGCTGGACGAACCGCAGGTACTCGTGGCTCGTCCCGAGGCACAGGAGCCACCCAGCACCGCGATCAACAGCGCGGGAACGATTCTGATGACCACAGAGGATGGCTATGGCGGAATCAGCCAGCGTGCCGGTTTGTGGGATTCTTCCTTGCGTGAGCTACGCAAGTATCCATTCACGATTCAGCAAGGCGGTCACTCAGGGCATGTCGCCGCGATGGGCAACAAGTTTCTGGTGGCGTATGGCGACGGCTGGGAAGATGGCGGCGGTTTTCTCGATCGCGGGACCGGAAAAGACATTTTTGTTCGCCTCGTAGAAGGCGATGGAACGCGGCATCGTGCGGTCAAGGTGGCCTCCGGTCATCGCGATGGTTGGCCGCTTGTCGCGGGCTCCGACCGCAACTGGCTTGTGATCTGGCAGCGATATCCCGAACTCGTCCTGCAGATGGCGCTGATCAATGCCTCAGGTGGCGTTGTAGTTAAAAAGGATATCGCGAGCGGCCTTCCTTTGCGCTATGCCTACGACGTCGAATACTCACCGCAGCTTTCCAGCTTTGTAGTGGCGGGATCTTCAGGCGAGGGTGGATTCATCGCGCTGGCCAACCTGGAGGGAAATATCACGACAACTCAATTCGACTTACCGCCGATCGCCAGTGAAAGTCGCATTGTTTTAGGTCGCGACGACACACATATTATTGGCGTCTATCCGATCCGGCCTCACGGTGTCGCCGTCGTGCGATTATCCGCCGATGCGATTGAGTTGGTGAAGACAATCGAAATCCCTTACGAATGGGACTACTCCGGAACCACTGGTGCGTTTGTCGCTCCTGATCGAGTAGTGTTCATTACCCTTTCGCCAAGCGGATTACACCTGATTCCGGTGACCATAACTGACAGACTACTGTTCGCTCGCTCAGCGCGCTGGCGCACAGACTGAGTCGAGCGCAGTGCGTATAAAGGTTCAGATGGCTTTTTGCTCGGTCAGCCAAAGTACGTCTCAATAAAGAAAGAATTCACCATGATTTATCTCATTGCCACTATCTTGTTTGTCTTGTGGATGTCAGGTCTGGTTACGGTCTATACCTTGACTGGCCTGGCTCACGTCTTTCTGGTGGTCGCTGTGGCGATCATGTTGCTTAGATTCATAAGCAGGGTCCGCGCATCCTGATTTCAAAAGAAGGTTCTTCGTATTCACGATCGCAGCGGGTTTATTGAATCAATGTCGCTTTTCTCGAATGACCTACCAAAATCGGAGGCTGGAAAGACCACCTATGTCAAAGCATAAAACGCCGGACAACCTGCCTCCGGACCCCAAGCTCAACCGCATGCTGGCGTCACTCCCGGCAAAAGATTACGAACGCCTGTTGGACAAACTCGAACTCGTCGAAATGCCCTTGGGCTGGACGATGTCCGAGTCCGGTGACCATTTTAACTATCTGCATTTTCCAACCTCAGGAATTGTCTCGCTGATCTATTCGCTGGAAGATGGCTCCTCGAGCGAAACGGATCCGGTTGGTCACGAAGGCATGGTCGGCATCTCCATATTCATGGGGGGCGAGAGCATGCCGACCAGCACGGAAGTACAAAGTGCAGGCCAAGCGTATCGACTCAGCCGCAAGGTTATGAAGCACGAGTTCGCGTTCGGAGGCCAATTGCAACACGTGGCGCTGTTGTTCACGCAGGCATTGATTGCGCAGACGTCGCAAACGGCCGTCTGCAACCAGCACCATTCGGTAGACCAGAAGATGTGCCGGTGGCTACTGATGACTCTGGATCGTTCCGACGGCAAGGAACTCAAAGTGACGCAACAGGCGATCGGAAACTTGCTGGGTGTTCGCCGTGAGAGCGTGACCCAGGTCTTGGGCCAGATGCAAAAGGATCACTTGATCGAATGCGCCCGAGGTCGCATCACCGTGCTCAATCGCAGCAAACTTGAAAAGCGCGTGTGCGAATGCTATTCGGTGGTGCGGGACGAGTATGATCGCCTGCTTCCGGGCGGGCGAGGTTCAAAGAAATAGAGGTCGAAACCTAGTCCGACGACACATCAAAAATGCGTCCCGCACTCCTCCTTCTTTGTCGACGGCGCCTGAATTTCAGGTCTTTTCCTGGCAATCCTAAGCAATCCGCTTTCAGTCTGACGAAGCTAAGTCGCTGAAAAGCGAATACCCGGTTTTATTCCGTTTTGCCTGGTACATGGCCTTGTCGGCATTGGCGATTAGCAAATCCGCCGCAGTGCCATCGGCCGGAAAAATCGCTATCCCAATACTTGGGTGAATAACTAGGCTGATGTCGATGTCGCGTATCCGGATTTCACACGGCTCATTTACCATCGCGATAATCTTCTCCGCGATGATCGCGACATCCTGCTCGTTTCTGATCTCCGCCAGCATGTACAGAAATTCATCGCCACCATGATGGCAGACGGTGTCTTCGTCTCGAGACGCTTGCTTGATCCGCGTGGCGATCGTCGTCAACACAATGTCGCCGACGTCAAAGCTGAGCACTCACCGGTCGTAAATCGCTCTGCGTAGACCATGGATGGGTTCGTCTCTGACTAGCAATCAGGAGCGAAGAACTGGTAACCCAGTGCTACTCGGATGTCCGTCACAAAGAATGCGAGGCTGGGAAGAGAGGACGCCGTTAGGTAAGGAAATTCTGTGAAGCAAGCAAAGAAGCGTTCAGTTGGATCGCTTATACGTCATCGTCCGACGTTCGCAGTGGTCGATGCACTTCAACGTGAAACGTCTTTCGACTCATCGGGTAGATACTCGAACAAGTCACCGACGCTACAGCTAAATAGCGTACATAGTTTTTCAACCGCCTGTAATTCAATGCGCTGACACGTCTCGTAGTAAAGGGCAGAGATAGTTGTCCTGTTGAGACCGGTCTGACGATGAATATCTGCGATATTCAGCTTCGCACGACCCATCAACGTGGATAAGTGACATCGGATCATCTTTTACTCTCTCTGTTGTTAAAGTACAACACTAAAATAGCGCGCAGAACATCATAATAGATATATAGGCTTGCATAATGTCCATTTGTTCAATATGATGCGTAGCACATCATTATGAATGTTAAGGAGCGTATTATGAAGGTTGAAAATGTTCTTGGCGAGAGTAATTTCTATCCTGTTGCTTTGCTTTCGCCGGACGTTGAGTTAACGCGACCCGGCCAGCGAATCGAAACAATTTTCCGTTACGGCGCCCACTTCGAAAGTAATTCAAGGTACGGCGATCCGGCCTACCAGATCGATTTGTATCAACGCCTTGCCTTGGTATCAGGTTTCGCCCTTGAACATGTTGTTGAGCGATTCCCTCCGATTGATTCATTGGTGCGCATTGAAGGCGTGGTTATCCGGGTTGATACGACAGTTCAACTTTGGGTCCAATCTTTGGAAAGTATTGAATTCCTCGGCCCGGAACATTGCATCTTCAACCTGGCCTTGCCACACTGGATCGTCGACAAAACGGTCGTAGATCGAGCCTGTGCTCTCTGGGCGACCTTGCCCGACGAAGATCGACGCTTCGTCAATCAAGTCTTCATCGACCCTGTCGTCCTGCGTGGATTCCTGTCGGCTCCGGGCTCATGCAGCCACCATCATTCGCACGATGGGGGCTGCATAGAACACTCGGTAGAGACCGCTGAAATTGCCTCCGCCATGGCCGCACAGTCCCCGGAGCTTGACCGCGATCTTCTGGTAACCATCGCCTTGATCCATGATTCCGGTAAAGCGCTAGAGTACGAACGGAGTCGCAGCGGGCGCTGGTCTATGAGTCGTTGTGGCCGTCAGATTGGCCACAAAATCAGTGGAATCCGACTCGCCAGTCTTGCCATGTCGAATTGCCCACACATGAGCCCGGATCGAAAAGAGGCTTTACTGCACATGTTGTCTTGCAGTTATGGGCCGGCGTGGGCCGGATTGAGAGCGCCACGTATCCGGGAAGCCCACGTCTTCTCCGCGATCGACAGACTTAGCGCCGAGGCCGGCGTGCGTACGAACAGGTGCTGAGATGAATCGACCGATTCTGCCGATTCTGACTTGCCTCCACCTCCGTTTCCCAAATGTGATTTCGAATGGGTATATGGCCTCGCCCTATTCGGTCACGGACGCCATGCCCATACCAACCTTGTTTTACGCGCACGACATAGCTCATCGGGATAACCCCATCAGCCAAGTGGCAGCATGGCTACAAATGACAAGCGGACATAGAACATGAGCACGCACGTTGTTTTACCTCAAGTCATCGCGCCCGACGCCGAGCGTGCAGGAGTCTCCAAGCTCACCGAACTCCAAGCTCGCGTTGCGGCGCTACGCGTCCAGTCGCAAGCCGCTCAAGACGATGGCGCAACACTACCCGTGGCCGGTCAATTGCCGATGGTTACTGTTTTCAACCCGGCGATCAAACCACCGGAGGGAATGTCGTCTGATCGCGATTCCACGAAACGAGATGAACGCATCATGACCCTCCTGCGTGAGCGGGGTGCCCTTCGTGTTTTGGGTGCCGTGGCATCGCCGATGTTGGCGGGTGCCATCAGCGAACTGTACGACTCGCACCCGAATTCCAGCGGAGCAATTGACTATATCTTGGGTGAAGAGGTCTTGGCGCGACGCCAGGGCAATGCCCTCTGCGGACTGAGACTGCTTCTGCACGGTAGTGCTGGCGTCGGCAAGACCGACGTCGCGCTGACCCTAGCCAAACTGCTGGCGCTACCAGGCGAGGTGATCAGTCTTTCTTCGGCCCAAGCCGCTGCGGCTCTCGCCGGAAGCGAACAATATTGGAGCAACACGCAGCCCGGGGCCATATGGAAGCAACTGATTCAGGGCACTCACGCGAACCCGCTTTTCGTCCTTGATGAAATCGACAAGACGAGCAACCAATGGGGCGATCCTTTGGGTGCGCTGTACCAGCTACTGGAATCTCGCACGGCTGCTGTCTTTTGCGATAAATCCCTGCCTTGGATGCCAGTCGATGCATCAAAGATCAATTTCGTCGCCACTGCTAACGACCCGGAAGCCTTGCATCCGGCCCTCCGTTCGAGGTTTGTCGAGTTCGAAGTGACGTCACCCTCGGAAGGCGCACTGCGACAACTGATTCAACGTCTTTATATCAACCTGCTGACGGAATTCGATCTGATTGACCGTTTCCCCACGGAGCTCTCGGTGGTACAGACCACGGTGCTTCTGGGGGGCAGTATTCGCGATGCCAAGCGCATTTTGCGGGCAGCCCTTGGTCAGGCCCTGCGTGACAATTCAAATGAACTCACGCTGAAGATGGCCACGCCGCAGATCGTCACTCGCCAACGAATCGGCTTTCTTTGAAGGGGAAACCAACGATGAGCCAAAAGCCTGCGTTGCTGCAACACCACTACCATGACTGGCACCTTCTGCGCGAACGGTTCATGGAGAAACTCGCCGAGCAATCTCAACAACTCCGTCTAATCGAGTCGGCCCTGTTGCAGGAGGATCAATCTGAAATCATCACAAAGGTTGGTGAGCTTGATCTTGAATTGCTGCGCTACGCCTGTTATTCCATGGAATCACGAATCACCGAAGCTGCCCGGCTGGATTGCGCGCATCTGATAGCCGATTCCGTTCTTGATGTCTCGGGCGGCGAAGTGTCGGGCAAGCGTTGGGAGAACTGGATGAGTGCCGCGGCGTGTTGGCCGCAACTGGCGCAGGAGCAATGGAACTACGCTCTTGATAAAGCCTCCGACGTGATTATCGAAAGGCTCGAATCGGCTGGCGTCAGCATCGACGCCAATTCTGTCAAGGAAATCGGTCGTGAGGTGGCCGATCTAGAACTTCGGGATGTGTTGCCACCTGAGACCTACTCCCGGATTTTTACGGAAGAAACAAGAGAGGAGGATGTGAGTGAATGATTCCGAAGGCATGTTTTTGGTTGGCGTCTGTGCGGGAGAACTGATTCGAGGGAAACCACAGAACAGTTGCAGCGAGCCGTTGTAAAAATGAGACAAAGTGCAGCAATAGCAGGGGTGTGGCTTAAGACGTTCAGGACACCGTCCGCAGAAGAACCTCTTTATTCGAGTGTTTGAATAGGAATATCTGTGGTTCTTGTCGGTTAGATGTTGGATCGGACGGTAGATGTCTGGCTACCATTGATAGACGAAGGTATTACTGGTCGAGTTGCACTTCTATTCGGCGATAAAAAAAGTTATGTTTAGAGTTATGTTTCTGCCTCGTAAACGACTTAGGCCGCCCATTAAGGCGGCCTAAGTCGTTGAATCTATTGGTCGGGGCGAAAAGATTCGAACTTTCGACCCCTTGCACCCCATGCAAGTGCGCTACCAGGCTGCGCTACGCCCCGACACAGCGCGAGATTATAAACGATAATGGTTGGTTTTTGCTTA